>ENA-ORTU01000294-ORTU01000294.1-human-gut-metagenome-genome-assembly--contig:-NODE-294-length-66353-cov-6.171664_pt1 | contig 66353 bp, 57 predicted proteins | sample MGYA00241910_ERZ509184 | MGnify/ENA primary metagenome ERZ509184 (study PRJEB26280, sample SAMEA2338847) | human gut metagenome | biome: human gut; feature: human-associated habitat; material: faeces... | reverse complement strand
AATGGAAAAGTACATCTACAACGAGAAAAACGGACTTTGGTATGAATTACAAGGTGATTACTATCTGCCCTGCCTGAAACTGCCGTAAGAAAGAACGGCGTATATCGGCGTATGGGGACAGCGACATCGGCGGTACCTGAAAAAGCATCGCCGTGTACGCTATTACAATTTGCTCACTGCTGGGGCGCTGAACAGCTATCTTACAGAGATCGAACTGCAAGCGCAAGCACTATTCAATGACATTGTAATGCGACTGTCCGAAGAGGAAAATGTTGCTGAAAATCTCAAAGTAACCGCCCCAACAGAGCCATTGCCAGAGCAATCGGATGTTCACCAACCACCGTTGGGAACGAGCTAAAGCGCGGCACACCGCCCCGAAAGAGCAGCAAGGGCAGGAAACCCGGATACTCGGCAAGGCGTGGAGAAGCGGTCTACAAGGCGAACAGAAAGCGTTCTCGGAAACCACACCGAATCTGTCACTGCACTCGCTTCATTTGCTGGATAATGGAACAGGTCAAAGAACACAAGTGGTCTTTGGATGCCTGCGTCGGCTATGCTCGTCTGCACGGGCTGTTTTCAGCAGAGGAGATGGTCTGCACCCACACGCTTTACAATGAGGTCTGGGCGGGCAGCCTTGTTTTGCCGCAACCGCTTTTCCCGGAGAGGATGATCAGTTCTCCCTTTTCCACATGAAGGTCTATATTGCGGAGCTGCCCCACCGTTTCGTTTGTGTTTTCATAGGCAAAGGAAAGGTTTTGCAGTTTTATCAAAAGATACCCCTCCTTTCCAACAGAAACACAATCACAGGGATTAGCAAAGCAACAACGCAGAGCGCTGCATCCCTCCATGCAAAGCGAACAGGGCGATAGGAAATCGTTTCACCTGAAAAACGCACCCCTCGTACCGTCATGGATGCGGAGAGCTCCTCAGCGACTTTCGTTGTGTGCAAGATTAGTGGAATCAAGATATACTCCACCGTAGAGGGAAGATGGGTAAGCGTATGGAATACGCCTACCCCAATCCCGCGAAACCGCTGTGAATTTCGGATTGCATGATACTCACCGCCTATGGTGGGGAAAAACCGCAGCAAAACGGCAAGCCCAATTCCCACGGCCTTAGGCAGCCGAAGCGCCTGCAGGGACGCCATTAAAGCACCCGTTGGCTCTTGGGCAAGACAAATGGCAAAAGATAGTGGAATCATCGCTTTTCGTCCAAGTACGCCCATATTGGAAAATGCAAGGCCTAAAAAGTAAAAGTTGTCGTTTGGAAGGAGCTGCACACCGATCCATGCAAAGCCTGTAAATACAATGTACGCAAATATATACACCGGGACATTGTGTGCTTTTTGCGTAACAAGATGTAAGAGTATACACCATACGAACAGGCATAGGCCACCCTTATCAGAGTGAATCAGGATGATAGACGCAACCCCGATTAGAAGATGAAACAGCCATGTCCTGGAGTCTATATTTGCACCGCGTTGTTTTTGCGCCGCGCTCATGCGACACCGGCAGGCTTAAAATGCTTGCCCAACATTTTGACGCCAAGCAGATAACCGCCAACACAGAGGACTGCTGTTACACACAGAGAAATCAGGATATTCTGCGGTGCACACCAAAATTCCGCCGTCTGATTTACAGAAGCTGTTGCCGTGGCTTCGTCCATGCCTAAATCCATATAAATCTTGACATAGCTTCCTCTGAACAGGAACAAGTTGAGAGTGCTGCCCATTGCGTGCAGGCACCACATGAGAACATGGGGAATGGCAGGGCGCACCTTGCTTTGATAGCCGCCACCCAGCATGATGAGTTCATTGACAACGGCCAGAATGTAAAAGTACAAAGCTGCATATGCACTGCCCATGATCAACATATAGGTCCCATACAGAGCGGCGATGATGAACTGTGTTCCGATTTTTGGGCACTTACGGATCATCAGTACATAGACAATACCGTTTACAAGGCCGATCAAACCAGGCTCAAGAAAATAGAGAAGCTGCATGTTTGCTGCAAACGGCAGCATAATCAGGTAGCCGATGCCGATCATCAGGCAAGACAGTACGATGGCAAGGACAAAATCCTTAAGGTTTAAAACTTTTGCTTTCATTGTTATCCTCCTAAGATTGTTTGAATGTATAACTTCCAGCTTGACTTTGCAGACCCCACAGCCGAGCGTAGAGCCCGTCCGCTTCGGCAAGTTGGTCATGTGTTCCTGCTTGGGTGATCCTCCCATTTTCAAGAACAAGGATCTGTTGTGCGCCACGCACAGTTTTTAAGCGGTGTGCAATCATGATAACAGTCCGTTTTTTTGATATTTCATCCAAAGCGCGCTGCACCATCGCCTCATTGTCTGCATCGAGAGATGCGGTAGGCTCATCCAACAAAAGGATTGGAACATTTTTGAGGAAGGCTCTTGCCAATGATACTCGTTGCCGTTCGCCGCCGGACAGCGTTGCACCGCCCTCGCCGACCACGGTATCATAGCCTTCAGGCAAAGCGGAAATAAAGTCATGGCAGCGCGCTTTCTGACAGGCGTCGATCATTTGCTGTTCGGTGATCGCCTCATTTCCAAAGCAAAGATTTTCACGGATCGTGCCACGGAACAGATATGCGTTCTGCATCACCATAGACACCTGTGCGAGAAGACTTTCCGGCGCAATGCTGCGCAGGTCTTTCCCCTCCATTCGGATCTGTCCCTTCTGATGATCCCAGAAACGCGCCATCAATCTAAGAAGCGTGGACTTTCCGCTGCCGGAGGGGCCTATCAAAGCGGTGAGCGCCCCGGCAGGCGTTTCAAAGCACGCATTGTGGATCACATCATGACCTTCAGAATAGTGGAATGAAACATCGTCAAATGTGTAGCTTTCACCACAGCTAGTTTTATCCGTACCACTGGGATCCGGGGTTGTCATTACCTTGTCGAGCCGTTCTCCGGAAAGCGACATTCCGCGCAAGGCGGAAATACTGCTGACTACCGTCAAAGCGGGCTCGGTCATCTTTGTGGCGATAACGAGAAACCCCGCAAAGTTGAGTATAGTAAGACTGCCGCCCATCAACAGGTATAGACCGACTGCCGCTGTTACTGGAACAATAAACTTAATGAGCGACGCACATACAGTGGATAGGCTTCCTGCAACTGCCTCATCCCGGAGAGATGCCATACGAAGATCGGAGATCGCGTTTTCCAGAGCGCCAAAGCCATCCCCAGTACGATGATAGGCCTTTAGATCCTTCATGCCGTGCAGGTACTCGTTGAGTTGCGTGGCTGCTCTTGTTTTGGCTTCCATAACCTGACGGCTATGTTTTTCCTTTACCTTGGCAATTTGAAGCATCAAAATCGCACAAACGGGAAGCATTGCAAAGATCGCAGCGGCCATCCGCCAATCGAAAAACAACATAAAAATGAAAGAGAGCAAGAGCATAAAGCCTACGCCGATGGGATAGGGCAGCCAATAGCACATGGTATATTCCACGTTTGCAAAGTCACTTGCAAACGAGCTTATCAGCTCACCGGACTCTTTTGAGGAAAAGAATCCAAGAGGTTGGCGGCGTAATTTCTGAATGTATGCAATACGCTTGTCAGCCGTGTCATTGTAGGCCCTTCCGTATGTATTATAGTAAGAAATCAACTCAACAATATATTGCAGCACTACATAGCCGATCCCAATAGCCGAAATCCGAATTAGAAGCGAAACATCAAGCGTGTACGGTGGGTAAAACGCCTGTCCCAGCGCATAAATTGCAACGTATGCAAGAATTGCAGGCAGAATGCTGACCGCTTGTGAAAAGAACAGCCAAAAAGTCGGCTGAATAATTTCTTTCGGATGATGGAACGTAAATTGCCGTATCATCTTAAGCATAGACCGACCCTCCCTTCATCTGCCAGCCTTCCGTTTCGTTCTGGATAGCCCACAAATGAGCATACAGGCCGTTTCGCTGGAGTAAAGCATGATGCGTTCCGCTTTCTTTTAGCTGGCCGTTCTCCAAAACAAAAATACAGTCTGCATCCTGAATGGAATAGAGGCGATGCGCGATCATGAGAACGGTTTTGCCCCGCAGCAGCTCTGCCATGCCCTCGCGCAGGGCAAGTTCGTTTTCCGCATCGGCAAAGGCCATCGCCTCATCCAAGACGACAATGGGCGCTTTTTTCAGCATGGCCCTCGCTATGGCGATGCGCTGCGCTTCTCCGCCGGAAAGCTTGTGGCCGCCATCTCCCAGCTTTGTATCGTAGCCATCCGGGAGTGTCATGATAAATTCGTGGCAGCGGGCGGCTTTTGCTGCCTGTTCCACATCCTCGCGGGAGACATTGCGGTGCATAGCAATGTTGTCATAGACGCTTTCTGCGAAAATGTGGGTGTCTTGGAACACAAAAGCGATCATATCCATGAGAGTTTCAGATGAATATTCCCTTATGTCTTTGCCGCCCACTGCGATAGAGCCACTTTCTACATCCCAGAATCGGGCGAGCAATTGTCCAACTGTGGATTTTCCACCGCCGGAGGGGCCAACCAGGGCAATAAATTGTCCAGCGGGGATGTCCATTGTAAGATGATCTACTGCCATACGGCGCAGCGGATCAGCTGCATTTTGATAGGAAAAGCTCACATCATTAAAACGGATCCCTTTGCTGCTTTCTGACGCAGTTTCTACACCTTCAGGCATAGGCTGCATATTTAAGACCTCGTCAATTTGATCCATGCGGACAGAGAGGTTTCGCAGATCCGCGCCAAACTCTACCAGTTCCATTAAGGGACTAATGCAGGCAGGACCAACAATAAGGAACATCAGCAGTTCCATAATCAGGTCGTGGTCTCCTGGGTTAAAATACAAGAGGATACTGCCAGCGACGAGAAGAAAGGCAAGAACGGAAATTGTGATGGTCTTGTATGCCCCAAAGATAGGCGTAACACGTTTTAAATAAACTTTCCAATGATCCCTGTTTTTTTCGACCAAGGTTGTCAATCTCCGTGCCGCTGCCTCCGGTCTTCCAAAAATTTTTTCTTCTTCCATTCCCGCCACATACTCGGAAAACGCGGCGTCGAGTTCAGTGGAAGAACGATTCAAATCGCTCCATATTTTTTGTCCTTGTTTACCGCCGAATGCGGAAAACTGAATGACAAATGCCAGTAATAAAGCCCCGAAAATTGTCAGCGCAAGGGGAATGTTCAAAGAAAACATCAATACTGCAAAAGCTGTTAGCAGCAGACCTGCGCCAAAGATGTTTGAAACATCATGGGCGATGATGTTTTCCATTTTTTCAATGTTCTCATTCATCATCTTCTGGACTGCACCGGATTGCCCTCCTGTGTAAAAGCCAAGGTTTAGTTTCCCCATGTGGTCCAGAATACGCATTCGCAAATCATACAGGGCATTGAACGCACAGGCGTGGCAGAGAAAACTGCCAATCACTGAAAGCACAATGCCCAAAGCAATGCTGCCTACAGTAATAGCACCCCAAGTCCACACCTCGCCCGAATTGACAGATATTCCTTCGAGCGAAGCAAGCAGAAATACCCGAATAATTCGGTACACAGTATAGAACGGAACACCGGACAGCAAGACGCTGATTGCAGAACAGGATACTCCGAATATATATTTCCCCGGATTGCAACGGGCGGTTTGAAAGACACGGAGAATGACATTTTTCTTTGTCTCTCTCATAATTCTCCTTTCTCCGCTCCACCGTACATGACAGACTGGAGAGGTTGTTCTATTGGGTTAGACACCGCTAACCTATTCATATTCTACCTGCCGAATCGAAAATGTCAATGCGTTGAAAAGTGCCTCGTTGGCAGTTCAAAAAATCCGAGTTTCCTAAAATACGTTGAATTTACCGGGGCTTTTTGCTATAATAGGACGTGGAAAGTTGTTTGATGCTAACCAAAATTCGTGTCAAAACAGAAAGCGCAATGCCTTAATAGAAAATAGGAGGAGAAGCATATGATAACAATTCATAGCATTGAAGATATGTTGAATTTCTATGCCTCTCTCGGCGGTGTTCGGAAAGATTCGATAAACGGTTTTTGCTATATGTTTCCTCGCCGGAATTCCAAGGTGCGTTTTTGGGGCGACCTGCATGGTTTTTCTGTTGCGGATGCCGACTTTACCTATCCTCAGAATACAATCGTTCGCACACAATTTAGCCACCGGTATATAGGTGTCGGATTAAGTGAGCAGGGTGAGATAGAGACTTATGCGCAGAAAAATCACTCCCTTCATTTTGGCGAGGGCGTCAACTGTTTTGTCTTTGACTCTCCTGTCCCTTTCTTTATGAAAATTTCCGGTGGTCAACGATTGCGTTTCCGAGGGCTTTATTTTCAGGAAGAGTTTTTTACAGACAACCAGATTCCACTCTACGACAGTTTTTGGCGTGATGCGAAGAATACCATCAATGGTTCAGACCTTCATGCACCAGAGTTAGTATCCATTTATCGTCGTGTAGAGCAATGCAATATGACAGGACTTGGCTTCGATACTTGGCTGAAGGGAATAGGATTAGAAGCTGCCGGACATTTAATTAGCCTTGTGCAACAGCTATCGCAACAACAACCTGTCTATTTGGATAACGGGGAAATCCATGCTGTTGAGCAGGCAAAAAAAATCATAGAGACAAACTTAAAACACACTCCCACAATTCTTGAAATTTGCAAGAAGGTTGGCGTAAACAAAAATAAATTGCAAGAAGGGTTTCGATTAACTGAGGGAAAAAGCGTGGCAGAATATACTCGTACACTACGCATGAAAAGAGCACTTGATTTATTGGAAAATGGTACTCTTTCGATTGCCGAAGTTGCGGAGACTGTCGGTTATCATGGAATTAGCAACTTTTACGCCGTTTTTCAAAGAACATTCGGCAGTACTCCCGCTGCCATTCAAAAAATGTTGGGAGCGAAGTGAATTCTTTAGTTTTATGTTGAAGTAACAAAAAAAGCCCGTACTCCTGAGCAAATCAAGAGTACGGGCAAATTTATGCCTCCGCCGTTATTGCGGAAGCAGCAGTGTGGCGAGGATATCGCCGTTTTTGACGAAGGGATCCTCCCAGTATCGGGAGTCCACAGAGTAGTCGCTGTTGTCGCCGAGGACATAGTAGCAGCCCTCTGGGACAAGGAGAAAAGACCCATCGGCCCGAGTTATGTTCTCCCCGGGCAAAGCAAAGATCCGCTTGACCAAGACTTTACCATCATGCGTGAAAATGATGATATCGCCCTTTTCAAGCGGACCATATAGTCGGAATCCCAATATGTAAGAGCCGGAAGGCAAGGTGGGCTCCATGGAGGCGGTCGGGACATAGCCAAACAGGAATACGGTTTTCATCAGGACGAGTACCACAGCAGCGCAGAGGATGGGAAGCAGCCAGAAGCACATACGTCGCATTCTTTTGCTTTTCATCTACCGTACTCCCCATCAAGCCCCTGTAGCTCAGGGCGCTGCTTCAGATAGCTGCGCGCCTTGGATACCCATGCCGTCACATTGTTGGCGCTGGCGCCCATCTGCTCTCCGATTTCCCGGCTGTTATAACCGTCCGCCATGAGGCGAATCGCCCGAATCCCTTTCGCCGTGACGCCGCTGGTCTCCTTCAAAGCTTTATCCAATATGGAGTCAATGCCTTCATAATCATCCCAAACTCCGGCATCCAAAGTACAGCCAAGTAGCACCTCCGGATCGGCGGCACATTCTGTCGTCGAACGCCGGGAGGCATAGATGAGTGCGCTGCATATTTCATTCCAAATCAGCCGGTAGGCGTAGGTTGAGAAACAGCCGCCCCTGTCAGTGGCGGCCGCCTTGCACAAGCCGATGCAGCCGATTTGGAAGATATCATCGTAGGTATAGACGCCCAATTGGTTTACGCCGTGGACCTTGTCCTTGATAACTTTGCCCACGAGTCCCATGTTTTCGCTGACGATTCTTTGTTGCGCTTCGTTTAGCTTCATGACGCCACTGCACCTCCTTCACAGGAGCGAAAGCAGATGCGAGAGGTTTTCTGCTGCCGTTCCAACAGTTTTTTGCTCTCCTCAATGACCTGCATGCAGTAATACTCGCCCAGATAACCGATGTGGGCCTGGGACAGCGGCGCCTGAAGAAGCCCCGCCAGCCAGAGGTATGCCTCCTGCTTGGCCATCAGGCCGCTATGATGCAGCTGATCAAAATAGCGGTGCGCCTCGTTGCGCAGCGCCCGCAGCTCACGGTTGGCCGGCGTCCCCACAGGGATCGTTGTTCCCGGATGGGTGCGCACATAGGTGTCGCACTGGGGATAGTGCGTGCAGACATAGAGCATCGTGCCGCTCTTATTCTCATGATAAATTCCATCGGCGCTGCGCAGCACGAGCGTCCCGCCGCAATAGGGGCAGCGCATGCCGGATGGATTCATTCCCTTCTTCTTTTTCTTATGTTTCATCATGGATTCACCTCCTGTCGGTTTCAAAAAAGAAAAGGCCGGAAAGCTACTGTAGACGCAAGACGGCGAAGGGGATGTTCTAAATCATCTCCAACATCTTGTTGATCGTCCAAGCAGCCTTCCGGCCAAACTTTCAGATGTGGCTTGCGCCGTGTGGATCGCTCTGTGCGCAAAATCCGTAACAGTTCCCACTCCCGCGGGGAGGGTCAAGCTCCGGGAGCTCTTCCGAAGCACTGAAAGCCTGAGCGCAAGCCCCTGCCACGATTAAAGAATAGCACACTGCGATCCAAAAGTCAAGCGTTTTTGAAATAACATCTTGTGCTTTGTCTCAAAATATCACAAATACTTTTGCTTTTTCAATCCCATCTCAGTCTGGGAACTTAATTGTCTTCATCGTCATACTCGTCGTCATCCCTTCGGTTGGAAGAAGTGCTGCGTTTTTTGACGATGCGGATGGCAATCAGGCTGCCCACAGCCAGAAGCATACCGCCGCCAAACAGGATGATGTGCCCCACGGGAATACCGCTGATGGAGGCTTCACCTTCACCGGCGGGCTCCACGGCTTCCGCATCGGGGTTGTCCGGATTGTCAGCCGGCGCGTCCTCATCTGCTGCTGGCGTCTCCTCTGGAACCACAGTTCCCGTATCAGGCTCGGTTGTGGCAGGGGTCTGCGTATCATCGGGGGATGGAGCTGCAATGGATGAACTGAGACAGGAAAGGGTGTAGTTCATGCTGCCGCCCAATTCCGTGCGGAGAATGCCGTCATCTCCCACAACAATGACGCCGGGGTAGGTCCCGGTATCCGTCTTTAGCTGAAATTCCACACCGGCCCACTCTGGGCCAAGCTGCAGCTCCAGCGTCATGGGCTGCTCCACCTGAAGCTCTGTCCCATCCGTATCGGCATAGACCACACTCGCGGACAGCGCCATGCAGCACAGCAGGGCAGCGAAGACGCTGAAAAAAGATCTCACTTTACGATGTTTCATGAAAACCTCCTATTTCTCGGTTTTGTTGGGTTCCGGCTGTGTGCCGGAAAAGCGAATGCCGCATTTTACACAGACGCCGTCCATCCACATATGCCGGCATTCCTTCGCCTGAGACTGGCTGACGCCGCGGCCCTTCGGCTCGCGGTTGCGGGGCTTTACAGGTGTTTTTCGTTTACTCATAAAGATGGCCTCCTCAAAAAAGGAATGGGGATGCGCCGCATGGCGCACCCCATTCCGACAGGTTATTTCTCAGCTGCGATATGACCGTTATCCTTGCGCCGTTTCCTCAGATAGAAGAACACGGTAACGCCAGCCCCGGCAAGGCCGACGCACATCAGGCTGATCCAGAGCGCCAGATTGGCGTCATCGCCGGTCTTTGGCACGTCCACAGTGACCTTCTGGTTATGAACGTTGACCGTGAGCGTTTCGTTGGCGACCAGGGTCACGGTGACCGGGTCGGCGATCTTATAGCCCTCGCTGGCACTGTTCTGCAGCTCCGTCACCACATACTCGCCGATGCGCAGGTTTTCAATGAAGATCTCACCGTTAGCGTCCGTGGTGAAGGTCATGTCGTAGCCGTTGGCACCGGTCACGCGGAAGGCAAAGCCCTCTTTCTTTCCGTCGCTGGTGGTCTTGATGATTTTCAGCGAGCCTTTCAGCGCCTGGTTGATGAAGCCTTTCCCGGCCTCGTTTTCGATTTCGTAGGTTTTGCTGTCGGTATCAATAAAGACATAGTAGGCATTCCCATCCAGCACGAACCCGGCCGGAGCGGTCTTTTCCTTCACGAATATGCCGCCGTATTCCAGATCTGTCATCCAGTAAATGCCTTCCGAGGTCTCCTCCATCGTGCCGAGAAGCGCATCGTCCTTATCAAGCGCCTTGTTGCCGTTGGTATCGCGGTAGACTTCAAATACAGCGCCGGTGAGCTTGTTGTCCGGATAGTCGGCGTCCACCTTGGTCAGGGTGACGCTGCCGCGGATCCTCTCGTTGCTGATTTCGATCTCAATGACCTGCTCATTCTCAGAGATGGTCACCGGGAACAGCTCCTCACAGAGGACGAACCCTTCCGGCTGCCCGATCTCCCGCACGACCCAGTTGCCAACAGGGACATTGTCGAACCGGAAAGCGCCATTCTCGCCGGAGACTGCGGTCATCAGCGCAGTGCGTGTGCTGAACTCAGTTTCAGAGGCTGCAAACAGTCCAATCGTCGCACCAGCGAGCGCCTTGCCGTCTTCATCCACCTTTAGACCGGATACAGAGCTGTAGATCAGCTCGTTGACGATGGGCTCGCCGTTATTGGCAGCAAGCGTCACGGTCTGCGTGTTTTGGTCGGCATACTCGAACACCACCGGGTATTTCGTGCCATTCAGTTGGTAATGTACGTCCGTGGCGATTTCCCGCAGATAAAAGCTGCCAAAGGGCAGATCGGTTTTGCAGGAGGCTTTGCCGTCTACGCCGACCGAAACCACCTCAATCAGTCCATCGGCAGGAATCGTGCTGCCGTCGGCGGCGGTCAGTGTTTCCGCTGCATACAGGCCGAAGGTAACGTTGGCTATTTCGCCGTTGGCGCCGATATCGAAGAGCTTGTCGGTCTCCATGGATTTCTCAAGACTGATCTGCACCTTTTGCCGTTCGTTGTAGAAGCCGGCGGAGGTCTCTGTCAGCTTGACCTCCTGACCTGCATAGACCAGTTCAACCGTCACGGTTTCGGTGTTGAGGGTCATCCCAAAAGGCGCATGGGTCTCTGTGATGACATAGCGGCCCAGATATAATTCCTTGCTGGTGGCCATGCCGTCAGACCCGGTCGTGATGGTGTCCACCACCTCGCCGGCGGAGGCCCGGAGCGTGCCGTCCAAGGTATAGATGTCTTCCAGGGCGACGATGGAATAGGTTGCGCCCTCCAGCCCGGCAGCTTCATAGACCGGCTGGTACAGTTCGCTCTCATGCGCAACGCTGCTGAAAACCTCGCCGGTCTTGCTGATGTGGATAAGCCCCTTTTGCGGCATGTTGTGCTTGGTCACCGTGACCACATCGGAAGTGCCGTCTACTGTGAAGGGCACTGGCTCCGAATCCAGCACATAACCGTAGCAGGTTTCCACCTCGATCAGCTCATAGCGGCCGTAAGGAAGCTCATAAGGGAGCATCAGCGAGCCGTCGTCCGCCGTGAAGAAGGTGGTGATGGTGACAGGGGTCGGGTAATATACGGTTTGGGAGATCAGCTCGCCGGTGGACAGGTCGCGGATCTGGAATCCCACACCGGCCGCCGGGATGATCTGCCCGGTTTCCGCATCGTGCTTTTCGACCCGGATGAAGCTGCTGATGGTCAGATTGTTCAGGATGTAGGAGTAGGTCTGTCCATCCGAGCTGATGAATACTGTGAAATCAGGGATAAACGCCTGCCCGTCCATGCCCTCGATCTGATGGACGGTGTAACGACCATAAGGCAGATCCTTAGAGATGGCGATGCCGTCGGCATCGGTCGTGAGCAGATCGCGCTCGCTCTCCTTAGCGGCGTCATAGCTGCCTGCGCTGGCCAGATAGATCTGGAACCGAGCGCCCTCCTCGGGCTGCTCGATCAGCCCCTCGTTTCCGGAGGCCTCGATATTGTCAGGGTCCACTGGCGTCGGTTCCAGGTTTTCCGCAGATTGCGTGTCGGTCTCAGGAGCTTCGATGATTTCATCCTCCTCAGGCGCCGGATCTGCAGCGTCTTCTTCCAAACCGGTCTGGAGCAGGTCCACCTGTTCTTCTGCTGCAGCGCTTTCGACTGGAGTGATTGACGCATCTTCCCCCTGCTGAGTCTCGGCCGAATCGGCGGGCAGCTCGTTTGGCGTGGCCGCCTCAACAACAGGCTCAGGAGACTCTTCCGGCTGTTCGATGATTTCCACATCCTCATCCTCTGCGTCGATATGCTTGATGAGCCGGATATTGCCTTTAATGATCTCTTCGGTTACAGCGTTGGAGGTGGTATTGTGTTCAATGGTGTAGAGTGCGGGGTCAGCACCAACTCTGTGAACCGTGGTATCGAGAAGATACCCCTCCGAGGGCTCGATCTCACGCACCGTCCAGTCGGTATCACAGATATATTCCTTACTGGTAAACTGGCCGTTGGCGTCGGTGTAATAAACGTCCACCAGGTCGCCGCCTTTATAAATGCCATATTGGGCACCGGCCAGTGTGGCGTCGCCCTGGGGCTCTCCGGTCTCGGCGTCGGTCTTGGTAACGGTGACGGTAAATTTCTTGAGGATATTCACGAAGCTGCGCTCCGCCACCTCGTTCCACTGGATGGAGACAGTCTGGGAGTCGGGGATGACATAGCGGATAGCCGTATCCACCTCTTCAATGGTGTACGGCGTGCTGCCGCTGATGAGGACATTGTTAAAGTGCGCCACACCACTGGCGTCGGTGACGGCATACCCATCCACGGGCAAACCCGAGAGAGACGTCCCATAAAGATGAAATTTTGCACCCTCTACGAAATTGTCCTCCGAGCTTTTGACAACCTCCAGAGAGCCTCGCTTGAGTACGTTGCTGAAGGTCACGGTGGAGGTCTGGCCGCCGACAATCGTCACCTGCTGAGAGGACTGAGGCGTGTAGCGGTCGATGTTGCCCTCAGTTACGGTATAGGTGCCCGCAATGAGGTCGCTGATATCGATCGTGCCGCCGGCGCCGGTGACCACATTTCGGGTGATACCGTTGCCGGTAATGGTAAAGGGAATGCCGGACACCACACCATCCTCGCTGGTTTTGACCAGGTGCATGGTGCCTACAGCTTCCATCTCCAGACGCAGATAGGCGCTGACCGGGTCAGACACATTCTCGCCGTAGGTAATGACATCCTGAATGCCGCCGCCCTGATTGCCGTCCGTCCAGGTGATGACGCCGGTGCGGATGCCGGCCGTTTTGCTGGCGGTCACACGGATGTCGCCGACTACTGCGGTGTCGGCAGTGATGGTCAGCCGGTTGCCGCTCTTAGAGAAACTTACGCCCGGTTCAGACGAACTGAAGGAGAAGCCGGACAGCACATCGTTGGTGTCGGTCAGGGTAACGCTGTAGTTCGTGCCGTTCCACTCCAGCTCATAGGAGCTGGCGCTGCCATAGCTGCGTGCACAGAAGCTGGGGATGCTGGCGTGATTCTGTACGCTCGTGACCATGGAATTGTAATAGGACATGATCTGGCTGCGCAGCGGGTGCGAGTCGCCGATATAGCTCCAGACTGCGCCTTTGCCATAGGCGTCGGGATTCACCTTGTTGAAAGATGCGTCTCTCTCACCTACAACAGTCTCCCACACCAGCAGCTGCGTGGCAATCGCATGGCTCATGTTCGCCGCATCAGACGCATTCTGGCTTCGCCAGGAAGTAGAGATGTTGCCCTGATACCCATACTGCATGATGCGCCCCAGCAGTACCTTGACGGTATCCGGAGAGATGGTCACATTGTTGCTGGCGGGGTAGTTCTCCCAATAGTTCTCATCCCTGCTTGTGAGCGTATCGCCGGAGTATTGTCCGATACCGGGCTCAATGCAGTAGGCGACCTGGCCGTTATAGGTTCCGATGGAGTGGATCGTCGTGTAATTATGGGACATGTAGCTCCAGCCGCTCATAAGCTCTGTGGCCGGATGTCCCCAGGTTGTCCCCGAATAATTGCTGTCGCCGTCACGGGGGAAGTCCACCATATAGGCGTCCACCGTTGCGGCGGCAAACACAGTCGTGGTCAGGGACGTCAGCGTGGTCAGGCACATGAGCAGTGCCAGAAAAGCCGAGAATCCTCTTTTCAATGCCTTGTGTTTCATAAAGTTACCTCCTGATTTTGGGCAGAAAAAAAGCACACCGTTTCCGATGTGCTTTCCTCTGCGCTGAATTAGTGGCTCAGGCGTACCCGATATAGATGTCATATCTGCCATCTGCTCGAAGCTGTGCCCAAGCGCAAAAATATGTCATGCCGTCTGCTGCGTATAGATCCAGTCTTGATTTGATGTCCCGCTCCAGATAGATGGACTGCGCACTGGCGATGATGGGATTATCCCAGCAATCTGTGGCTGTGGAATCATAGGTGAGCCCGATGCTCTGGCCATAGGATATAGCGAAAGATACCCAGTAATCAACATCAAAAGCTGGTTCCGGGTCAGGCTCAGGGGTAGGTTCCGGTTCTGGAGCAGTAGTCTCGGCAGGTGGGTCGGGGGTCTGGATAGCTGGCTGGGAAGTCTGCGGCTGTGAGACCGGCTCTGTTGGATCTGTGGCCAGCGGCTTGGACGGCTTACTCGAAGTATCCGCCGGCGGCTCACTTTGATTTTTATCGCCATTTTCCCCAGTGGGTATGGAGGAAACGGGCGCATCCTTCTCTTGAACCGTTTCTTCATGGATCTCCTCCGGAGGCAATTGCTCCGATGGCGTCGGTTCAGAATCGGTCTGGGGTGGCGGGGATGTTTGCGTGATTGAATTCTCCTCGTGGGTCCACATCTCGCTATTTTCAGGGCTCTCGGATGGGTCTGGGGAAGCGCAGGCGCAGAGCAGCGCCATCATGCATGCCAGGCTTAACAGTATCATTCGTCTCATGACTCAGTTCCTCCTTCATATGGTTTTCACCAAATTACACGGATGAGTCTTGAGATTTACAATTCCGCCGTCAGCCTGCCAGGCGCAGATACCCGCGGGTGGCTTCCTCCACGCAGCGGTCGAGGATTTCGTAAAACCGTTCTTTTGTCAGCTCTGTGTCCAGCCAATGGGTGGCTCGGTAGGAATAGCAGCCGACGTCCTCGTTGATGGCATGGCTTCCAAGGACGCTGTGCAGGTTCAGCTCGTTCATGAGTCTGCGTTTTTTCATGCCGTCCGGCTGATCAATGGCTTTTGCCAGGCAGATCACAATAAGAGGGTGCAGTGGAGAAAAGGATACCTGCATGTAGTAATCCCGGTATCCCAAGGTCAGGGACGTTTCATCCTGATCTTCCACCGGCAACTGCGCCAGAATCATCTTCCGCGCACGCTCTGCAATTCTCTTTCTACGAGCCTGCTCCTCCTTGCTCAGGTTATAGCAATTCAAAGTGGTTCTCCTTTCAAAAAGACAGGATGCAGCTGACGCCGCACCCTGTCTGAAACAGTATTTTTGTTCTTCACAAACCCAGTTCTTTCGAAATGATTTCTACTGTGTCCAACACATCGTGAAATTGCAGCTCTTTTGCATAGGCGTTTTCAGCAGCGTAGTTGCGCCATAGTGTATAAAGCTGCGGCTCTTCACGCATATCGCTGAGAATTTCGCACCAATCTTTCAGTTCTTCAAGCGAGCCTCGCTTGCTTGCCGTATGTTCCGCCGCCTGCCGGAGCACATCAATGCGGATGCTGCTTTTTCGTTCTCGGTACAGCGTGTGCAGGTCGTAAAAATCTCTTGCTCTGGTGTCGCCAATATTGCGCCGGATGATGGTTTCATACTTTTCCGCCATGACTGTCTCCAGAGTGTAGGCCATGATAGACAAGCTCTTATCCTCGAAAATCAGCGGATAGTCGTATCGGATTGCTGCCGGCGTGATTGTATCTCCTGTCGTAATGTCAATTTTCATGGGGCTGTTGATTTTCCCATATTTCACATTTACGGTGATACGAAAGTTGTTATACGCATCGTCCTCACGGATCGGCTCGATTTTCTGAAACTGGAACGCAACGCCGTCATCAAGCGGTGTTTCCATGATTTCCTTGATGATAGCCACGATTTTTTTCTTCCATCTGGATGCCACGTACAGTCGTGTCCATATCCATCGTGGTCCGGCTCGGTACGCCAATCATGGACGAAATCAAAAGCCCTCCCTTGAGAATGAAGTTTGAGTTATATTGCGATTCAGCAAGCCGCTCCAAAATGCGCTCAAACAAAAACATCTGCAGAACTTCCTGTGCACGAAGATTGTTCTTTGCAGCATAATTTCGTATAGCGCCCTTTACCTGTTCCGGCGTCTTCACATCAGCACCTCCATGTATGTCCTTATTTGTTCTTCTATGCCGAGCTGCTTTCCGTATTTCAGCAGCTTACGGCTGTTGGTGTGGTTCTTGAAGTAATCCTTGAGTGCCTGGGTATACAGCTGCAAATCCATCTGGGCCTTTGCCCGGATCAAATCACAGATGCATCGTTCCTTATCATACAGACTTATCGTGCCGCCCTGGGGCGACTTTGTTGCCGCAAGGCCAAGCCCGTAAATCTCCGGCATCACATAATGGATCCGAACATCAGGGTTGTCACGCTTGATTTTGGTCATGTTCGTACCTTGCGGTACTGTGAGATCCAGAACATGCGGCGTCCGGTCTGACAGCCCCCAGAAGAAAAGCGCCGTGCCATAGGAATACACCGCCTTGGAACTGCGCGCCTGAAGGAGCGCATATTCGTCGGTTTCGCCGTCGATTGGAACATATAGACCCTTTGCAATGCGCTCAAGCCTCCCGGCGTTCACATATTGACCAAGATGCATCCGGCTAAGCCCCGCTTCCTCAACCTGTGCTGTGCGGATAAAGCCGTTGCTGCTCTCAGCTATTTTCATGAGCTGCTCCCAAATCCTGTCCATCATGCATCACCATCCTCGCCCTTTACAATCGTGCTTTTGATTATATCATTATAAAGCACGATTGTAAAGCGATTTTGAGAATAGTATTTGCAGATATCGCAGGTATTATGCGGTCAATTTCCTGCAAAGCTACCTGGGTGTGGCGATATGGGTGATCGCACCCCAGATTCGGTTGGACTCGTTGTTGATGCCCAGAATCCTCACCGTTACGCGAGAGCCTCTGGGCGGGCGGCCACGCTTGGGATAGCTGCAAAGACAATCAATGCCGCCGTCGAGGGAAACGAATACACCGTTCATATCTACCATGCTGACCGTTCCCACATACCGGTTGCCCACTGTGTAGCGGCGCAGCGCCTTTTCATACGGGTTTTCACCGGCCTGCTTGATGGAGGCGTTCACCTTGATATGATTCCGGTCGCTGCGGTCAATGCTCAGGATCTTCACCAGAATCCTTTGCCCAGGCTGGAAGCTGGCGCTGGCATCCAGCATCCGCTGATAGCTCAGCTCCCGCAGAGGGATATAGTTCTCCAGACCAAACAGATCCACAAAGATGCCCGCCCGGATGACCGACACGACACGTGCCTCGGCGCAGACGCCCTCATACAGCAAGTTATTTCCATCCCGGTCTACACCGAAGTAGTATTCACGGCGCTTGGCGGCCATGGCCTCCAGACGGCTGCCGACTGCGAGACCGGATTTCTCATCGATGCCCTTGACGATGAAATCCACCTCTGCGCCCAATCTCTTGGTGAGCATATAGTGCAGCACATCTTCCGGCATGCGGCCTCGAAAATCATCGGGCGGTTCCACCGCCTCCTCTGCTGGAATAATAACCTTGATATCGCCATGGTAAATGACTGCGAGAGAACGGGATGGGTTGTCGGCCGGTCGTTCCACGCCCTGGATCGTCCCGGTCAATATCCGTCTGGTCTTGAGGGATTCCACCAGGTCAAGCAGGTCGTTTCTGGCCTTTTCCGCATCGGTCTCAACGCCCAGCCGGTCGTCGATGGATACCACCGGTGAACTCGGTCTGGCAGCAGTGCGCCTGCGGCGTGTCGCGCGTTCGGCCGCTGCGGCTTCCGCCGGTTTTTCCGGCTCTGCGTCAGACTCGGATTTCTTCGCTCTGGGTTTCCTGGTTTTACGGGCCGGCGGAGCCTCTTCAGGTTCGCCCGGCGACGTTTCAGAGTCAGTCTGGGAGGGAGGGCTTTCTTGGGGACTCACGACGCCGTCTTCGATCGGATCCGCACCGGAATCGGTGTTTTCTGAATCAGTCTGAGGGGACTCGGATTTTTCAGGCGCTTCATGAGCCCCTTCTGCGCTGAATTCCTCCTCCAGCGCAGATTCAGAATCAGTCTGGGAGGGGGAGTCTGTTTCAGGCAAGATCACCTCCTCTTCAGCCCGGGATACCTCATCCAGAGAAGCCTCGGTGTCAGTCTGGGAAATCGCATCTGCTGCAGCGCCTTCCTCAGGCGACTGCTGCTCCAGAGCCATCTCTTCTTCGGGGATCAGTTCTTTCTTTTTGGTTGCCATGGTATTTCCTCCTGTCAATTAAATAGACTCTCGGAATCTCTAACCCATTGAAATCACTTGGGTTGGAGGTTCCTTTTTTATCGAAATCACCCACTTTTTTTCAAAAAGGGCTTGACAAACGGCCAAAAAAATGTGGCGCTTCGCGCCCTTGTTTACAGAAGTGACTTTTTGCGAACAGGGGGCGACTTCGATGTTACCGATTTATCCTGGCGGCCATGTGGCCTACCAGAATTTTGTGGTTGAGCAGTTGCGCAACCACTATGCCAACCCGGCAGAATTGCCGGATAGGCTATTGGACATTGCCGAGCGCTTTTGGGAGAAGAACCTGACGGGCATTGACACGCTCATGCAGGAGTGCTACTCCCGGTTTGGACCAAAACCAAGACCTCCGTCTTGTATGCTGCGCTCTGTTTTGCTGTCCATCGCCTTGGGGGTTCCGTCCTACACGAAGTGGGTAGAACAGATGAAAACGGTGCCTGCTTACGCCATCCTGAGCGGATTCAAGTTTGGAGATACGCCTGGAATTGGCACCTTTGCAAACTTCTTCTCCCGACTCTGGCAGCTTGACACGAGCAACATACAGCCCCACGAACAACCGCCCAAGCGGAAGGTGAAGAAGCCTAAGAAGGGAGAAAAGGCCGAATCAGTTGAAATACTGACTGTTGGTGAGCTGATTCAGCAACTTGAAAAACAGGCTCCTTCTGAGAAGCAGCCTTATGCTCTTCTCTTTAAGGTGTTTAAGCAGGAATTTCTGGACGAGTCAACTGCCAGGGGTTTAATCAACCCGTCTGCTCTGGCTCTTTCTGGGGATGGAACCCCCGTCGCAACCTCAGCACAGCAACGCAAAATGAGGCTGTGTAAGTGCAAAGAACAGGGCATTTCAGATTGCTCGTGCAACAGGTATTTTTCGCAACCGGACTGTGATAGTGGCTGGGATTCACACAGAGGACGCTTCTACAACGGCTATGCCCTCTATATGTTCACTGCTTCAGACTCTGAGAACGATTTGCCGGTGTTTCCTTTGCTGCATTCGGCCTCTCGCCACGATGCTTTGGGGTTTGCCAACACCTTTTTCACAATGAAGACCTTCTTGCCGGACTTCACAGTGTCTAAACTGCTGCTGGACTCCGCCCACGATGCTATGCCTGTTTACGAATACTGCCGGAAAAATCACATCGTTCCATTCATTGATTTGAATGTGAAGCGGGGGATTAAGCAGAAATACAAGGATGACTTCACCATTGGTGGTGATGGCGTCCCTGTCTGTTTGGCTGGACTTAAAATGCGACACGATGGAGTTGAACTGGCCAAGCGCCGCTCTAAGTTCCGATGCCCTCTGACGAACCGGATATCCGGTGTCTGCTCATGCGAAAATCCTTGTTCTTCGTCCAAGTTTGGCCCCACTGTCCACCTCGCCATGAAAGACAATCCTCGTCTCATCAATATCCCGCCACGGGACTCAGCAGAGTGGGAAACGGAATACGCTGCCCGGACTTCCTCTGAACGGTGCAACAAGCGTATTAAAAACGACTTCAATCTGGAGGGCGGACACCACCGTTGCTCGAAAATGTGGTACTGTCGCCTCTACGCCACTATGATGCTCCAACACTTAGTGGCATGGGACTTGCCACATGAATCGGCCTTCCGAACAGCACTAAAAGCCGCTGCCTAAACGGGGAAACTGAATACTCTTGAAAAGGCGTATCCAGCTATACGTTTGCTTTGCTTTGCCAATTTCCGTTGCCATTTCGCTTTTCGGGTCTATCTACCCCCTCTCGTTGTCCGGCCCCGGTCTGAGGGTGAAATCTACTCAAGATTCCGAGAGCCTATTTAAAATTCAGTTGGCGGTGCAGCTGAGCTGTATAGGCTCTTTCGTTTCTTACCTGCCGGTTTCTGCTCCTCCGGCGGCGGGGTAAAATCAGTCTGGGACGGTTGGACAAATGCCGGCGCCGGGCTGTAGTCCATGATGCTCGTGCGGACGATTTGCTTTGCCATCGGCAGTTTTTCGTAGTCCAGCTTGCGAAGCTTGAGCACATTGTGCCCGCGGATGACCACAAGGAGTTCATCGTTTGGTATCCGGAGCACCTCGTCCGGTGTGAGCAGCCGCCGCTTGCCCTGCCCCTCGGTATGACGGTATTGAGGGATAACCTGGGCGACGGCAATGGTCTTTTTGACGGTCATGGTCGAGTTTACTTCGATAGACATATCCCCGCTGCGCACGGAAAAGTAGTCCGCTGTAACGTCGTCCGTGCATCCGAGCATGAGCTGCAGATCCACATTGCCGATAATCTCGGCCCAGAGGTTGTTGGGGTACCGGTTTTGCAGCTGCCCTAGGCTCTGCACCGCCAGCATCACATAAATGGCCCTGCTCCGGATGACTGAGAGCGTCCTGGCAAAATCTGAACCGTCTGCTGCGCCGCCCAGCTTTCCCACATTGTTGAACTCATCAAAGATGAGATTGACGGGCACTGCGCAGCGCATCTCCGGTGTGCTGTCCGCATACCGGGTGAGCTTGATGAACAGGAACGAGAAGAACAGGGATGATAAAAATGCCATCGTCGTGTCCTGGTCGCTCAGTATGACGAAATAGGCGCATTTGCGCCTGCCGGGAGCTGTTAGATCGATATCGCTGCGGCTGATGATATTGCGGACCGCCTCGTTCTGAAGAACCTGGAGCCGCGTGCCCAGACCGAGGACGATGCCGGAGCGGACGGTGTCGCTCGCCTGCGCAAACAGATTAAAGGGCGCACGGGCCGGATGGTCGAGTGGCAGCTTTTCAAAGAGGGCGGTCAGCTGCCGCTCGCTGTTACGGGTCAGCAGCTGGTAGACTGCGGCAAGGTTTTTCTCTGCGGGGCTACGGCTCCTGTCCTGGTCGATATATAGAACCAACGCCTTGAGCAGATTGGCCTCGCCGTTATCCCAGAAATGGTCGCCCTTGCCCTCGCTGGTGTTGGCGATGATGACGTTTACGAGCACCTGCGCCAGCAGGGTGTCGCCGTTCAGGTCAGACATGCAGTTCCACGAGTCGCCATGCGCCGGGTTCACGAGATTGAACACCTTCACCTCATACCCATTCCTGCGGAACATCTCGGCAGTGTCGCTGTAGAGTTCGCCCTTGGGGTCTGTGATCACTGCGGATTCCCCGCGTTTCAGTATAGTAAAGAGCGCCGGACGGATGACGCCTCTGGACTTCATGGTCCCGGACGCACCGAATACAGCGATGTGCCGGTTGAGTCTGGTGTTTTGGGGTAAGCAGACGGCAGAACCATTCTTCTCTCCGAGAATGACGCCATCTGCCTGCTCGAACGATTTCACCTCCAGAATCTCTCGCATTTCCTTATCGCTCATCCAGGCAGCGGTGCCATAGGTACCGTATTTGCTGCGGGTAAACCCGCGGGGATCGTAATCCTTACTGCTGAAGCGGTCGTGCAGCTTTACATAGGCTGCGATACCCGCTCCGGCCAGTATCAGGAAGCCAAGCCCTTTGAGTCCGGATCTGCTGAAGGCGAAGCGAAAACACACAAGCGGATTCCAGTCTACCGAGGCGAGTGTTGCCTGACCCGTCATACCGCCGGCATTCAGCCATGCGTCATAGTTCTCCATCAGCTGGCCAAGCATTCCGCCCAGGTAAAAGAGCGCCGCCGAACCCAGTATGGCGGCGGCGATGATTCCTATTTTCCGGGTCTTATCATTCAAGTAACTCCTCCGATCCGGCCCCAAGCTCCGCCTCCACCGAGTCCATGTCGATGGTCTTGAGCGTAACATGCGGGGCCAGATATTCCCGGAGGAGGGGCACCTGGTCCGGGAAGCAGAGCACCTCAAACCGTCCGGTCTGGGGATTGACTGCTTCGCGGAAGCGGATGAGCCTGGCAAGGTCGCCATCCAGATGCGAAAATATATAAACGCCGTCCACACAGGCGTCGTATTCCATGAAGCCCTTATTATATGACCTGCTGCCGGGCTCGAACAGCAGATCCATCAGCCTTTCATTCCAGTCTGGGAGAGTGAGCATTCTAAGTCGCCGCATTCCGTCGGCATTCATGGGGATGAAATGCACATGGCGGTAGATTCCGTCAAAGCGCAGCTCCAGCCGCCGGCTCTTCTCGGATTCCAGCAGCGTCTGCAGCGCCGTTTCCCCAGACTCACCAAACAAAACCGCCGAGTCCAGCTCCTGAAGACTGGCATTCATACGGGCGACCTCGATCAGATTGTGCAGCGCCTTAAACTCGCCCATCCCGTTCCATTTCATCGCTGCGCTGCGGGAGTTATACACAGCGTAGCAGCCGCCAGGATAAAACAGGGCGCCCACCATGCGTGCGAACATGGTTTTGTTCTGCTCTGCCAGACTGATTTTCTTAATGTCCCTCGCCAGGTAAAAGACGGGCGTGCCAGGCACTGTCCGGCGTATCTCCCTGTTTTGCAGTTTGGGCAGGGCATATGGGCAGGACTCGATTCCGGAGCCAGCGCACATAGCCATCGCCTCGGCGACACGCAGATTGCGATCCCGATGCGCCGCATCGCCGGGGAAGCGATGTCCCCAGAAAGACTCCATGTAATATCGGCAGGCGTCGGGATGGATCCATTCCAGTATGGGGAGAGCGCCCTTGTAGAACCGAACGGATTTCGCAGAGCCCCTGCCACTCAACTGCAGCAGCTTTGTCGTGATGCGCTCGCCAGTTTCAGGGTTGCGAATCTCCTGAATGGATGTCAGCCTGTGAACAAGCGCCTTGATCACACGCTCATTGCCGAGCAGCTTCAGAGTGCAAACAGGGTATTCGCCGGTGATGGCAAGCGTAGTGACGAGCCGATGCGCCTGACTGCCGGGTCGCAGGGTGAGCATTTTTTCAAACCCAAGCATGCGGGCATTTTCCGACATCATGACTGCTCTCGATGTCGGAATTTCCCCACAGAAAAGCCCTCGGAAACGCCCGTATTTCCGGCGTTTTGGAGGGTTTCAAACAGCTGTATTCTTGAGAGCCGCATTTCAGGCCGTTTTTACATACCTTTTTTGCCCCTTCCCGGGTCGTTTTCATATAGCATCACCCCCTCGTCCGGGATCACCTTTTCGGTAATCAGCCAGTTCGGAAAGTCGCACGTCGGAACTACATAGACCTCAGTGCGCTCCTCGCTGCCGGCTGCGCTGCAGTAATAATGGCGGCACAGAGAGGGTGCGTCATCGTCCATCACATACAGGGCGATGATATCCGACACCATATTGATCTCAATGTTGTCATGGTCCCTCCGCTGCCGTTCCGGGCGTCTTTGATCATAGACATGCCGGTAGATCAGCACGCAGTCGGAATACCGCACCGGCGGTTTATCTGCGAAGAACTCCCGTATAGCCGGATAGAGGAAGGAGCGGATATAATTCGCCGAGCCTGCTTCCTTCTTGGGAAGCAAAAGCGGGATCCGCACACAAAACCAGCCTTCCATGGTAAACCCGATCTCCACAGAGATGTGCTGCCGGATCAGGTTTTCCACATCCTGCGCCGCCAGGGGATTACCGGTGTAGGCCGGCAGTGCCCGAGCCAAAAGGGTTATGCGCTCGCTGACGTCCGCCAGACGAAGCGCCACCTCATAGGCGAGTTCCATATTGCCGATCTCAAACATATAGCGTGTGTTTTTCGCCGCCATGTCCAGCTTTCGAAGTTGATTTTCAAACTTAGCCAGCGTCCGGGCAAAGGATTCGTTCGTTTCCATTGGCTGCAACCTCCTCCGCATAGAATGTAATGTCCGGCTCCTCCTGCCCGGAGAAGTTGACGGTAGCAAACAAGCATGGCGCCTGCGGCAAAATGAGCTGCGGCGCCATGTTGATGTTGGGCAAGACGATGATGTATTTCATGTCCTCGTCCTGGGGCTGCAACAGCTTGGTCAGGTGCTGTTCGCCGTCATAGAGGACAACAATTTCGTAGCCTGTATTCCCCTTCAAAAAGAAGAGCTGTGACGGGTACACCGCCGGGTAGTGAGCCATGGGGTCCACATAGTCGATAAAGCGCAGCAGCACCCACACCGCAAGGATAATGCGCTGGTCGGGCTTGCACATGTCGTCCAGCCCCAGGTAATATCCGCCGCCCACATCGGAGATCCGCAGATCCCGTTTGAGGTTGCGGATGATCTTTTCCGCTGTCTGGGGCGATTTATCCCGAAGCAGGCGGATGACCTGTGCTTTGGGAAGTGCACCGTATTGGGAGAGCCATTTGACCACATGCCTTTCATCATCAAGCAGCATTTCGATTTCACCTCCTGATTGTGCGTATTTTGATGGGAATACGCATTTTAAGCACTATGCGTTTTCTCTTTCTGCCGTTCACGGAGGATGGCCTCCAGCTCGGCCCGGTCTGTGGTTATCATTTCCGTCTCTGTCTTGGACGCCTTTACCACCACCGGCACTTTGTTGTTATTGGAGCTGATGAGCGCCTCGCCGCGTTCAAATTGGGTAATGGCGCGAATCTCCGTGCGGGTGAGCTTGAGCGTTTCCTGCACGTACTGCGCCTCATCCGGCTCCAGATTGAGAATGATCTTGTTTTTACTGTTGTTGATAATGGCGCGCCCATACTTCCCGTCTTCGAGGCCAAAGAAATCGGAGAGATCCTGACTCGCACAAATGGCTGACGCTCCGAAGCCCCTGCAGACCTTAAAAACCTCCAAACAAAATTCAGCGGCCATCCGGTTCGAGCTGGCCCCGATCAGCTGCCAAATTTCATCGATGTAGATGGCCTTGCGCTTGGTGCGGTCAGACTTCACCTGGTCCCAAACATAATCAAGCGCAATGAACATACCAACGGGAAGGAGCTTGCCCTTTAGCTCGGACAGGTCGAGGACGATATACTTGTTGCTCAAGTCCACATTGGTCTGCTGATTGAAACTCTGGGCGGAGCCGGTAACAAAGCGGCTGATGATGGCCGCCAGCCTTTGCGTCATAGGGTTTTCCAGCAGATGCTTGTGCAGATCGCCCAGGATGGGCATCCGCTTCATCTTCGGCGGAGTGGCCGTAATGTCCTCATAAATGGAAATGTTGTCGTGGGTGATGCCGAACTCCGCATAGGTCTTGATGAGGGCTTCATCCAGCATCTGCTCCTCCTCGTTGGACATGTCCGGTATGAGCAGACCGAAGAAGGTCATGAGCTGCTGGATCTTCCTTGCGAGCATGGAGTCCAGCTCACTGTAGTCAATCTCATCGATCAGCTCCATCTCCGGCGAGATCGTGTGCCGGATCTCCATCACGTTGATGCAGTGCGGCGAGCCCGGTGCGATTTTGATAAACTCGCCGCCAACCTTATTGCAGGCGCGGCGGAACTCATGTCCCTTGATGGGAGCCAGGATATAGCACTGGATGCCGCGCATCCGCATCCTGAGGGCGAGAAGTTGCATCGTAAACGTCTTTCCTGCGCCCGAAGTGCCGAGCAGATTCAGGTTCGCATTCTTGTGCATCTTGGTGTTGAACAGATCCACGATGCACAGCGAGTTGTTGTGCCGGTTGACGCCCAGCAGCACGCCGGTGTCGTCCGACATCTCGAAGCTGGTAAAAATATAAGTGGAGGCGGCGCCGCTGGTGAGCACATTGCGCTGCGCCTTCTTCTCCAGCTTCGGGGAAATCTTCAAAAAGGGCATCACCGATTGCAATGCCACCTCCTGCTGGAAATTGCATTCGCTGGTGTACATGTCCATGCTCTTGAGCATATCCACCATCTGCTGCTTGCGCCACAGAAGCTCCTCATAGGTTTTCGCCGAGACCGTGATAAACACGCTCATGTAAAAGAGATCTTCGTTATAGTTGGCAATCCCGCTTTTGATGAAATATCCCGCCTGGATGGAATTCGCCAACTCCTCATAGTCGGTGCTGGTGTCCTGCATCCCCTTGAGCTTGGTGCGGTTGAGACGGATTCGCTGCGCCACCTTATCAATGGTCTTGCTGCGGTTCTCCCGCCTCAGATGCACATCCACATCAATACCGTCCCCGGCGTTGATGAGCGAGGACATCCAGCCTGCCCGGACCCGGTTGGGATACCCGTTTGCTTTGATGTAAAGAAACGAGTAGTACAGCCCGTCCATGATGATGTAGTTGTAATGGCTCAGATCAATGCCGCGGGGCGCCAGAAAATGCGCCATGCGGATATGCGGGACGGGGTCGAGGCCGATAACCTTCTTTTTAGCCGCCATGGTATCGACTACCACGCGGTTGACCCGGGCGGAAAAGGGCTCGTCTACACAGGAGCGCCGATTGAAGAACATATACAGCATCTCCGCCGTGGCCTCGTCCGGGTCCTTGGGTTGGATAATGCTGTTGCCGCACTGGGCGAAATAGGCCCGTGCATTCTGTTCGGCTGACTGCAGCATGCCGTAGATCTTTGCGTAGTCGTCACTCTCGTTGCGGCCGATCGCCTCATACTGAAAAATCAAAAAGAAGCGCCTTGTGAGCGCCTCTCGATTGCCTACGTCTTTGATCAGCTTGATATAATCCTCGCCAAGCTCCTTGCACTGAGGATTGTCTTCTGCATCCAGCTCCTCCCGGATCATGGCGATATGCTTATCTGAGTCCGCCTTCCGGGTGATGGATTTGAATTGCAGGCGCGTGGGTGAGATCTTCAACCAACTGGCAAAGCTGCTGATGATATTAAACTGCTCCTCATCGGAGCGCAGCGTGAAATTGATCGGTTCGATCTCCAGTATCTTAATATAGCGCCCGTCCGTCGTTTCAATGATGCCGTTCTTCAGATCCCTGATTGGCAGAAAGTCCTGAACGAACTCAAGCTTTTCGCTTTTGGCGCTTTTTCTTTTTGATTTGGCTTTGGTCATAGCGATATCCTATCCTCCTGAAATGCAGTTTTCTCCGGTGCGTCCAAAAGCGGATGATATGCCCGATATATTGAAACAGCGAGCCTCCATCCACGCCCATCACCGAGATAACCGCCAGCGGCAGCAGCGTCAGCGTCATGACCACGATGCGGATCGTGCCGGGCATGGGAATCACAAAAAGCTCCGGGTATCCCACCGCAGCGACAAGCAGCACCGTTTCTATGGCGTTGCGCGTCTCAATCATCCCGCCCAATAGCTTGCCGCTGTCGGTATAGTTTGCGGGGATGGCGTAAACATTGCTGTACTCTTTCTCGTCCATAAAATCACCTGCCTAACCTGTAAATCGTGGCTGTCGTCGTATAACGGCCTAGACGCAGCGCCTCCTGGTGATCCGGCACAAAGATGTCAACCCGGTGAATATCGTTCTCGATTCCCGAGCCGCCGCGGTCCTCCACGGTATACATCGTGCCATTTATCATGATCTGCGTGCCGAATGGGTAGTGGCTGGACATGGCAACCATTCCTCTGGCGGCTGTCTTGCCGCTGGCGGTGATGCCATCCGCATTGCTGCCGCAGCAGATTGAACAGGCGCAGTAATGAGTGACTTCAACTTTCAATGTAGAGAGCGGCGTGCGGGTGGTTGACTCTGGCACTGCGGCGTCAAAATCCACATTGGCGGGCCGGCGGTACTGCGTCACATAGTCCGGGGAGTTGAGCACCACGCCGCTGCCGCTGGAGCAATGTACCCACATCTGCTCGCCGTTGTCACCCACGCCTGCGTAAATCAGGACGTGGTTCACCGGAACGGTGCCCGGCGCCGCCATAAAGCCGAGATCGCCGGGAAGAAGCTCGTCCTCCGTGATGGCATAGGTGTTGTCCCACTGATTCCACGTCCCGGCATAGAGGCTCACGCCGAGCGCCGTCTTATAGACCCAGTCGGTAAACCCGGAGCAATCCAGCCCATAAGGACGGATCGTGCCGGTGGAGTTGGAGCCGGTGGAGGTGACGAGCTTGGGCGTATTCCATTCGTCATTCCAGCCTGCCGCAGATTTACCGCCCCAGAAGTAGGGAACCTTGCCTACCAGAGACAAAGCGGTGGTAAGGATATGCTTTCTTGTAGCGTTACAGTTCTGGCGATTGACGAAGGCGATCAGCTCGGCATCGGTCAGCGGAACCATTTGCCCGCTGCCCAAAGTGCCGTAGAGCGTCATCTTGAGAGAGTTGGCCATGTTCTGGATGGCCACGCTGTAGGTCACATTGAACTGGTCATAGGTAGCGTCCGGGTCGATGCCAAAGGCGTCGATGATGACCGATGAATCAAAGGGATGTATGGTGCATTCCACGTATTTCACGATCTCGGTTTCCGGAGCAACCGTCTCTGTGCCTGCTTGCGCATAGTAGGTCTCGCTGCGGGTGCCGGTGATCGACCCGCCGCTGTAGATGGGAATGGATACTGTGACGGGCGTATAGGCAGTTTTCGTCACCGCTTCCGTGGTGGTCTCAGCGCCGTCCGGCTCATAGTAGGTCCTTCTCGCTGTGGTATAGCGATATTGCGGCACACCGTTGATCGTGCCCGTCTGCGCCTGTGAGGTCACGACTGTGACTGTCACCGCCCGGTAGGTCGAATAGGTCAGCGGAACGGTCTGCTCCACCTCTTTTTCCTCATATGTAACGGGAAACATGCGGCCAGCCACATTACTGAGCTTTGCGAGCATGTCTTCCTTGCTGGTGCCCTGCTGCTGCAGGGAAGCGGAGTAGGCGGCCAGGATATAACTGACGTCGTATCCCGCAGAGCTCTGCGCATAGTTGATCAGCGCCTCCATGCTCATATCGTAGTCGTATCCGCCGTCGGCAATGATTTGCTCGACTTTTTCAAGAGACAGCGTGTAACCACCGTCAACAGCGGCGGAGACGTCCGCCGCAAGGTCGTTATAGGAATCCATCAGCGTTGTCGGGTTCTCCATATCTACCATCGTCCCATCTAATCCGAATACGCTGTTGAGAATAATGGATGGCAAGGATACAATCAGCATGATGATAATCAGGAAAAAGAGGCAGATGCAGATCAAAATCTTGTATAGCGTATGACGGAGCGCCCAGGCAGCGGAAAGAATTGCGCCCCAGGGACCGCCCGCAGCAGTACCGGCGGCGACCTCAGCAACAGCCTTTCCGCCCTCGACGCCGGCTTGGACAGTTGCGGCTGCGGCGTTTGCCGTTGCCTCAGCGCCGGCTGCCGCCGCCTGCTTGGCCGTCTCCTTGCCAGCCTGTTTGGCGGCGTTCGCCATCTGTTTTGCGCCCTCAGCATAGTTGTCGGCGCCGTCGCCCATCTGCCTTTTGTCGGGCTCTGCCATTTCTTCACCTCCAGTATGTCAAGCCGCAGAAAGCGGCTATATTTCTGAATAATTCGCACACAGCAGACGGCCGGAGAGACAGTTTCCATCCGGCCATCGCAGTGTGCATGAGATTAGTTCTTACGCTTTGGCGGTTTCGGTTCGATATCCTTGCGCTGCTCCGGTTCCCCAAAGCGGCTGGGCGTGGACTTATACCGAACGGATTCCACCGATACTGTGCGGACATTCTCACCATCGTAGACAGGCTTGCCGTCTTCATAGACAGGCCTGCGCTCCACAGCGGGATCGCCGTGTACGGCAATCCACTGCTGTCCACGATTGTCTTCGTATACCTGATAATCGCCGCGGGGCGCCGAATATCGGGCTGTGTCGTAAAAAGCTGTTCCTGAGCCATCTGCATGACGGACCTCGAAATGGCCCTCCTCACGATGGCTGCTGTCAACCTGTGCGACCTGCTGCTCGTAACCGGGCATGAAGTCGCGGAATACCGCCTGGTTATAGGCTGAAGCGGCGTCGCCCTGCTCAAAGGCAGGAGCCTCAGCCTGCTGCTGCATGGCGTACCAGTCCACACCGTTGGCGGACTGCATAATGGTGTGGGGCGCATCAGGTTCACTGTAATATGCGCTGTTGTACCAGAGGCTGTTGCCAGATTCTCTGCTGGCCTCGATAACGCCATCCCCAACCGTGCGAAGTGTTGTCCCCTCGGCGGCGCCAGGGAAAGCAGCCGCCACCTGCGCAGCTTCTGTCGCGCTGCCGGTAAACTCAGGCGCATCATAGAACGCACCGCGTCCTTCGCCGCTGGCCATCTGATACCAGGTGCTGCCATCCGACGCCGTGACCACGGAGTGAGGCGCAGAGGGCTTTTCAAACTGTGCAGCGTTATACATTTCCACACTGCTGCTCTTTCCGTCGGCGCCGGTGGTCGTTGTGCTGATGTGCCCGCCGGTGATCTGCGTGTCTTTCAAAGAGTGGCCGCTCAGCTGAGGCATATAGTTGCCCAGGCTGCGGTCAGCGATGTCGCCCGCAATGGTGCCGGAGACGCCGGAAGGACGGGCTGCCACAGAGGAGATTGACTCCCCGGTGAGCGTAGCGCCGTTTCTGGCTGCAACGCCGCCGAAGGCGCGTCCGACAAAGCCGACGCTGCCGCCCATGCCCATGCGCGTGCCGCCGTCAACAACGGCGTCACGAACATAGGAGTTGCCCTTAAATTTGCTGGCAAAGCCTGCAGCAAAGCCGCTTGCCGCCGCACCGGTCCCGGTCGCCGTACTCCCGCCGCGGAAAACGCTTCCTGCGCTTCGAGCCCCATGGCCGACGCCGCTGATGACTCTCGCCGCCATCAGCAGCTCCATACCCATGCTGGAGCCGGTCTGCGCCACATTGAGCCCCATGGCCGCAAGGTAAGAGTCGAACTTCTGCGCGGTTTTGAGGAATGCGAGCGCACAGAAAAGCCAGAGAAATATGGAGCCCTGCCCGGAGCTTAATGCGCCGCCGTTGCCGATGTACTGACCCACCGAGGAGTTGAAACCTCGCAGGAACCAGACATTGAGTACCAGCAGCAGGAGCTGCGAGCCCACCATGCGGCACCAGCTTTTGAATACCTGATTCGTTGCTTTCGAGCCGCCCATGGCAAAGGCCAGGGGCGAGGTGTAGCAGAGCACACCGACCACGATATATCTCCCGACCGCCTCCAAAAGCAGTTTGAAATAGTTCCACCCAAGGGCGATGAGCAGGATCAGAACCAGTATGGGAGCGACGATTGTGATTGTGGATACGAGCGTCACAAGCCCATTGGTGAGTACTTGCTCAACGCCCGCAAAGGTGAAGTCCTCCGCCGTCATGGTCAAGTCCATCAGGGCTGTGTAGGGTGCGCGGGCGATGTCCAGCGTGATCATGAAGATCGGCTTTGCATACCCGATGAGCAGCGCAAAGATGGCGCTGCGGGCTACCAGCTGCCAGGGGTTCTCAGCCTCGGTGATTGGACCGCCGAACACACGGAACAGCTGCCAGACGGTGATCAAAAACAGCACCGCCCATGCGGTGTACTGCATGATGTCAAAGGCCGCAGTGATGAAGGGGAAGTATTCCTCCATTGCGGTCATGTCTGCGCCGAGAGCGCCCAGAAAAATGCCGGATACCGCATCCATGATCTGCGAGGCAATGCTCGATATCCAGGTGACGATGCCTTCAAAAATCCAGTCTAAGATAATAAATCACCTCCTACAATATAGTTACGGTCATAGGCACGGCAGCCAGCCGTGTCTATTTCCATCTCAAAGCCGAAGCTCCCATCTGGTCCTTTCGCCGATTTAGCCTGTGTACTGACCGCCGGAGATGAGGGGCTGCAGATAGGCGACGATAAAACCCAGCGTGTTCAGGACAATCCAAGTGACAACGATCCTTTTCAGCCAGCTCGTCGCTTCATCCACCGCCCGCTGGTTGCGGGAAATCATACGGACGATCAGCGCAATGGCTGCAACGGTCACCGCCACGATGGTACTGATTGCGACCAGCTGCCCGTAGATGTCCTGCATGATTGCGGAAAAGCGATCCCAGATCGTCTCCGCCATCACCGGCTGTACGGAGATGATGAGTGCGCAGGCAGCGCCGACCATGGACCAGTAGAGTTCCCTGATGCGCCGCTGCTTGCCCGAAACAAGTTGCTTTGACATGTCTTTACCTCCTGTTTTCATCTTCCGGGCACAAAAAAACGCCGTTCCGAAGAAGCTCAAAAGCTCCATGAAACGGCGACTCTTGTGTCCGGTCCTACTATTGGACGCTATCAGTTTAACATTTTCCCATTCCCATGTCATCGGCGCACACCTTGCCAATTTTCCGCCTTTTTTCCGCCATCCCGTTTCCGCTCAGATACTCTCCAGCAGCGTCAGCACCTCCAGCCAGGAATCCACCTCACCGGCGGGTGCCGACCACAACCGAATGGACAGAATTGTGAAGGCCTGCTGGCGAAGCCGGTAATAGTGCCGGGATGAGATGTCCAGCCGGTAAAGCAGGTCGGTGTGGCTCAACTTGTCCGGGGCGATGTAGGTCAGGTAGATCAGCTCGTACATCTTCGCACCGTTTTCCGGTTTTCGTTTGAGAACACTGAGCGCCTCATTGACCCGATCCAGCAGCAGTCTTGATTTGCGCACGCTCTCCATGCGGCTCTCCAGCTTGCGGTTGTTCATGCCAAACTCCAGATCCATCCTGTCCAGCAAGGCATCCAGGTCACCCAGCGGGTGATCCAGTTCTTCTGCAACGGTTGCGGGAAAGCACTCCAGCGCCCAGACGATGTTCCGATAATGCTGGAGGAGCAGGAGGGTATTGTGATACATATTCCGCTTTTTCTCCTTCTGCGCCTGCCGGATCCGGTCGTTGTCGATCTCGCGGTCTTCCAAAATGCCTCGTTTGGTCAAGAGGTTGATAAAGGCAGAGGACTGGGCCGAAAGCTGGCTCTCCTGCTGCTCATAAAGCGCCTTATTCGCGCTGTCTTGATGTTTGCTCATGGGGATTCTCCTTTGCTTTTTCGTTGTAGCATCGGGCACAGGGCCCGCGTATGTGATTCGCAGTAACGGCTGGGGATGTACTACTCAACCTTCCGCAGTCATAACTACAATTCTTACAATTCCAACACAGAGAAAGATACGCGCGTATTATAGGGGCCGAAAGTGCAACGCGGCCTTGCTGCGCTGTTTCTCCAGACTGGAGCTCCGGCTGCGCAGCGATGCTCCGGCTATACCAGAGGATCATTTTGTTTAGCCTGAGGTTATCCGTCCCCGCAATATGCGTATTCCCGGCTGAAATGCGTATTTGCCCAATTATGCGCTCGATCTCTGCATAGCTGGGCAGTGAAACCTCTGTACCTGCCGGGTACAGTTTATTAAAAACGAGACAGCCATAGGCGCCGGGCAGACGGTACAGAGCGAAGGCATCCCCATGCTTTTTGAAAAACCTCCATACCTTTGTCTTTTCCCAGTTCCACCGCTGTCCCAAGGTCTCCAAAGTCAATGCGGCGCCATAGGAGCCGTACTGGACGGCCGGCGCAAAAAAAGAAAACGCATTGCGCGGATCCTGCCAAGTGGTATGGCACCAGAGATCCAGCCATGCGTCTGATTCCTCAAATGTGTGATTCTGCTCCGCCAGCCGCTGTGTGATGCTGCGGGGAAGGCAGAGAAAGCCGTAGCCTTCGGTGGTGTAGACAGCTCCGTCCATGCATTCCGCACCGGAGCATTTGACGACCCAGTCCTTGATATAGTAGCTCTGCTTCTTAGTGGCCGTGTCCAGGCTGTATTCGATATATCCCAGTTCCTGCAGCCGGTCCATGATCTCCAGCGCCCGTGTGCGGTTCTTGACGCCCAGAATGCTCTTGAGTCCCACCACGCCCCCAGACCACATACCGGGCATGACATCATTGACATGGCCGCAATAGCGGACCTGTCCCTTGCGAAATGCCGCCCTGGAAGCCAGTCTGGCCCAATAGCCCATGAGCCCCTTGCCCTGGGGCAGGTGGGTTCTGGGCAGCTTGACCCACTGGTATTTGAGCAGACATTTCATAGGGGCATTCCTCCTTCTTGGCATAGCTAAAGACAGTCTCATAATTTGAAACTGTCTCTCATACTTATAGTTACTTATAGTAAGAGCCGGATGTGTACACATCGGCTCTTATGATAAGAAATAGCCGAAATCCTTTTCAACTGATGGGGTTTACTCGGTCACGACTTGGCCAATCCACGATAAAATCGTATTCTGGCCAGGAAGACTTGTGACATCCTCTCCAAAGATATTTTAATTCTACCCTATAAACAAATCCGACCCTTGATTTTTTAGGGTCGGATTTGTTATGATTAACTTACATAGCGATACCCAACGAGGGACATTCTTGGACAGCCGAGATTTTGCTTTTGCTAATATTTTGCTAATTGGACGCTGGGAAAAGCTATGGAACACATGATATTGAGCATCACGGCAAGATAACGTCATCCGGCAAAAACCGCGGTAAATCAAGGAATTTGGCACATCCCAACGCACCAGACGGACCATGCAGAGAGCTATGATTTGTTCTCCTAAGCGTGGGGTCGGGAGTTCAAATCTCTTCTGGGACGCCAGAAAGCACCGCTGCAAGCCTTTTTTCAGGGTTTGCAGCGTTTTTTGTTCCTCCTTCTCCCGGCAATTTTGCTTTTGTTACCGGGAAATTTTAATACGCCGCATGATGTATATTTGCTAAAACAAAAAGGATCGTGTTCAAGGCGCACAGGTGGACGATAGCGCAGCGTAGTCACTTCACAGGAGCGAATGGTTAATGAGCTTTGCCGGATAAAAAGCTTTTATGTTCATTTGGGAGGAATCAAAATAATCTGCAAATGTGCGGATAAGGGTATGACTCAATTAAATCGGGCGATACCTTTTCCATAAATACAAACAAGTGACAGACGTCCATTTTTTATCATTTTTTACATTTTTTTTTAGAATTCTTCTGTGAATATTAACAAATTTTCCACTTGCAAATCAACGCATACAACATTATAATTTTTACATTATTTTATAGAAAGGTGATAACCAACATGAGCAAAATCGTTATTCCTGAAGGGTACAAAACGCCGCTGTCCGTGTATGAAATGCAGCGTGCCATCGAGTTTATCAAGAGCAATTTCCAGGTCAACCTTGGTCAGGCGCTAAATCTGCGTCGGGTTTCCGCCCCCCTGTTCGTTGATGAGAATTCGGGTCTGAACGATAACCTCAACGGTGTCGAGCGCCCCGTCTCCTTCGACATCCCCGATGTTGGTTCTAACGCCCAGGTAGTCCACTCCCTTGCTAAGTGGAAGCGTCTGGCGCTGAAGAAATATGAGTTCAATGTGGGCAAGGGCCTGTTCACCGACATGAACGCCATCCGCCGTGATGAGGAAGTGGATAACACCCACTCCATCTATGTGGATCAATGGGACTGGGAGAAGGTCATCTCCCGGGAGGACCGCAACGAGGACTACCTGCGTCAGACCGTTCGCGCTATCGTGGGTGCCGTATGCGAGACCAATGACGCCCTGCAGATCGCTTTCCCCAGCCTGCACACCAAGCTGGACCGGGAGGTCTATTTCGTCACCACCCAGGAGCTGGAGGACCGCTGGCCCGATAAGACTCCCAAAGAGCGGGAGGACGCCATTTGTAAGGAACACCATACCGTGTTCCTCATGCAGATCGGCGACGACCTCAAGGGCTCCGGCAAGCCCCATGACGGCCGCGCCCCGGACTATGACGATTGGTCCCTCAACGGCGATATCCTTATGTGGAACGACGTGCTGCAGCGTGGCTTTGAAATCTCCTCCATGGGCATCCGTGTGGACGAGATCTCCATGCGCTACCAGCTGAAAAAGCGCGGCTGCGAGGAGCGCAGCAAGCTGCCCTTCCACAAAATGCTGCTGGAGGGCCAGCTGCCTCTGACCATCGGCGGCGGTATCGGCCAAAGCCGCCTGTGCATGCTGATGATCGGCACCTGCCATATCGGTGAGGTTCAAGCCAGCCAGTGGGACAAGGGCACTGTGGACGCCTGCGAAAAGGCCGGCGTACTGCTGCTGTAATAGTTTTTTGCGCTGAAAAAGAGCAACATGGGTATGTACCCATGTTGCTCTTTTTTAAATTATAATAGAACGGGCACCGGACGATCCATGGTCACCTCCTCGGGCGTGACATGGCAGCTGTAAGCCAGCACCTGTACCCCGGCCGATGCTGCTTGCCGCAAGGCTTCGCCAAAGGCCGGGTGCGTCTCATCGTTGGGGGCAAAGTCCCGCACATTGTCCATCTGCACTACGAAAAACACCGTGGCTCGATGCCCCTGCTCCACAGCGCGCATCAGCGTATGTAAATGCCGCACGCCCCGCTCCGTGGGCGCATCGGGGAAGCGCGCATGGCCACCACTCTCCAGGGTGACGCCCTTGACCTCCACGTAGTGGCGCCCCGTCTCCGTTTCCAGCAGGAAATCCAACCGGCTGTCCTCAAAAAACACCTCGGGCTTTACGGACAGGATCCCCGGCTCCAGGCACATAGCCCATTCGCCGAAAATCTTATTGGGCGCCTGGGCGTCCATATTCACCAACCGCTCCCCCTTCCGCACAGCAATAAGGTCATAGGCCGTTTTTCGTCGGGGGTTTGTCCCTCTCTCCAGCCAGACCTGCACGCCGCTCTGCAGCAGCTCTCGGCAGCGGCCGGTATTCTTCACATGGCAGACCACCTCCTCCCCCCGCAAACGCACATGGGCTATGAACCGATTGGGCCGCGCTATGAACTCCGCCGGCAGAACTTCTCCGTATCGCATCAGGAAATTTTCCTCCGTAATAAATACTTCTAATAAGGAAATTATACTATAGGATTCGTTAAAAGAAAAGTCATTGTTACAATTTCATCAATATTCAAAAATAATTTATCTATTCTATCGAATTTTTTGTTTTTTCCGTAAATCTATTGAATGTGCGTAAAAATTCTGTTACAATGGGTCCAAATTTCGATTTAGGAGGAACTGCCCATGGATTACTCCAACCTTTTTGTGTGCTTGATGGGATTAGGAACCGTTTTTGTAGGTTTGGTCTGCATCATCCTACTGGTCACACTGATGAGCTATGTGTGCCGCAAATCTGAGGGAAAATCCGCACCCGCACCCGCTGCCGCCACGGTAGATGCCCCCAAGGCCGGTGTTGGGCCTGAGCTGATTGCCGCCGTCTCCGCCGCTATCGCCGAGGAGATGGGCACTGATATTTCTGCCATCCGTATTATTTCCATGAAACAAATCTGAGGAGGATATTATCAATGAAAAAGTACAGAGTAAATGTAAACGGCACCGTTTATGAAGTGGAGCTGGAAGAAATCACCGGTGGTGCTGCTGCCGCCCCCGCTGCCGCTGCTGCACCTGTCGCTACGCCTGCCGCTCCTGCTTCTGCCCCTGCCGGCGGTGAGCAGATCACTTCCCCCATGCCCGGCAATATCCTCAGTGTCAATGTCTCCGCCGGCGATACCGTGAAAAAGGGTCAGGTGCTGATGATTCTGGAGGCCATGAAGATGGAAAATGAGATCATGAGCCCCTGCGACGGTAAGGTCGTTTCCGTGAGCGTTGCCAAGGGCGCCGCCGTGGAGTCCGGCACGCTGCTGTGCGTCATCGGTTAAGCGGAGGTCCGCTGTATGGAAGCTATTAATAATTTCCTCACCAGTACCGGTTTTTTCCAGTTCACCCAGGGGGATAACTGGAAATGCCTTATTATGATCTTCATCTCCTGCGTGCTCCTATTTTTGGGCATTAAGAAGAAGTTTGAGCCGCTGCTGCTGGTACCCATCGCCATTGGCATGCTGGTGACCAATCTGCCGGGCTCCGGCATGTTCCACGAGATCCTCTTTGCCGGCGGTCATGTCCACTGGGATATTTTCCAAGGTGAACCCATCACGGCAAGCTTCTTGTCCGAGATGTTTAGCACCGGTGTTTCCGCCGATGTGCTGCAGCCGTATGTGGATTCCCTGTGGACCACCGCCCAGAGCCTGTTCGATGCAGACGCACTGAACCAGGCCGCCGCCCAGATCGCTGCCGCCAGCGGCGATGTGGCAAACTCCATCGCCGTACAGATTCAAACCCTGGCCAGTGCAGAGCAGTTTGCTGCCGCCAGCGGTGTGACCCTGAGCAACGTCACCGTTTCCGTGGGTCTTATTGATGTGCTGTATCTGGGCATCAAGCTGGGCATCTATCCCTGTCTCATCTTCATGGGCGTGGGCGCTATGACCGACTTCGGCCCCCTGATCGCTAACCCCAAGAGCCTGCTGCTGGGTGCTGCCGCGCAGCTGGGCATCTTCATGACTTTCGTTGGCTGCCGTCTCATGGGCTTCAGCGGAGCTGAGTCATCCTCCGTTGGTATTATCGGCGGCGCCGACGGCCCCACGGCCATCTTCGTCACCGCCCTGCTGGCCCCGGCCCTACTGGGCCCCATCGCCGTGTCGGCTTACTCCTATATGGCTCTGGTCCCGGTGATCCAGCCGCCTATCATGAAGGCCCTGACCACCGAAAAGGAGCGGCAAATCGTCATGAAGCCCCTGCGCCAGGTAAGCAAAAAGGAAAAGATCTTCTTCCCGGTGGTGGTCACCGTATTTGTTGCGCTGCTGGTTCCCTCTGCGGCGCCCCTGATTGCCTGTCTGATGCTGGGCAACCTGGCTAAGGAGTGCGGTGTGCTGGATCGTCTGAGCAAGACCATGCAGAACGAGCTGATGAACATCGTCACTATCTTCCTGGGCATCTCCGTAGGCGCCACCGCCACTGCCGCCACCTTCCTCAGCCCCAAGACCCTGGCTATCATGGGTATGGGTGTAGTGGCCTTTGGCTTCGGTACCGCAGGCGGCGTGCTGCTGGCCAAGTTCATGAATCTGTTCCTGAAGGAGAAGATCAATCCTCTCATCGGCTCCGCCGGTGTTTCCGCCGTTCCCATGGCCGCCCGGGTCTCCCAAAAGGTAGGCCAGCAATATAACCCCGGCAACTTCCTCTTGATGCACGCCATGGGTCCCAATGTGGCCGGTGTCATCGGCTCGGCCATCGCCGCCGGCGTGCTGATTTCCCTGTACGGTTAATGGAGGTAATTGACTATGGAATTTTTGTCCAATAAACCCCTGCTGATCACCGATACCATCCTCCGGGATGCCCATCAGTCCCAGGCGGCCACCCGCATGACCATTGAGGATATGCTCCCCGCCCTGGAGATGTTGGATTCCATCGGTTATTATTCCCTGGAGTGCTGGGGCGGTGCCACCTTTGATGCGTGTATGCGCTTTCTCAATGAGGATCCCTGGCAGCGCCTGCGCATCATCCGCAAGCATGTGAAGAACACCAAGCTGCAAATGCTGTTCCGGGGGCAGAATATCCTTGGCTACAAGCACTATGCCGATGACGTGGTGGATGCCTTCTGCCGCAAGTCTATTGAAAACGGCATCGACATCATCCGCATTTTTGATGCGCTGAACGATGTGCGCAACCTGGAGCAGGCCATCAAATCCACCAAAAAATACGGTGGCCAGGTGGAAGCTACCCTCAGCTACACCATGTCTCCCATCCACAGTGAAGCCTACTTCGTAAAGCTGGCGAAGGAGCTGGAGCAGATGGGTGCTGACGCCATCTGCATCAAGGATATGGCAAACCTTCTGTTGCCCATGGACGCCTACTCTCTGGTGAAGGCCCTGAAGGAAACCGTTTCCGTACCCATCCACCTGCACACTCACAACACCTCCGGCACCGGCGATATGACGCTGCTCATGGCCGCCTATGCAGGCGTGGACATCGTGGATACCGCCCTTTCCCCCATGGCCAACGGCACCAGCCAGCCCGCCACCGAATCTCTGGTGGCCACGCTGAAGGGTACCGTCCGCGACACGGGCCTGGACCTGGGCAAGATGTCCGAGGCTGCCGTTCACTTCCGCAAGGTGGCCCAGCGGCTGCAGGATGTGGGTATTCTGGATCCCAAGGTTCTGCGGGTGGACACCAACACTCTGCTCTACCAAGTGCCCGGCGGTATGCTCTCCAACCTAATCTCCCAGCTGAAGCAGGCGGGCAAGGAGGATAAGTATTACGATGTGCTGGCGGAAATTCCCCGAGTCCGTAAGGACTTTGGCTATCCGCCCCTGGTGACCCCCTCTTCCCAGATCGTGGGCACCCAGGCTGTTATGAATATCATCATGGGCGAGCGCTACAAGGTATTCCCCAAGGAGTCCAAGGCTATGCTTCGCGGTGAATACGGCAGGCTGCCCGGCGAGGTCAATGAGGAGGTCCGGGCCAAGGCGGGCATTGCCCCCGAGGACGTCATCACCTGCCGCCCGGCAGATCTGTTGGAGCCGGAGCTGGAAAAGTATAAGGAGGAGTTCAAGGACATCGCCAAGAGCGAGGAGGATGTGCTGTCCCTGGCCCTGTTCCCTCAGGTGGCGCCCAAGTTCATCGCCAACCGCGATAAGCCTGCCGCCCCGGCTGCTCCCGCCGCAACCCCCACGGACCCCAACGCCGTCCGGGAGCTGTACGTGGAGTATAAGTTTTAAATCTCACTTCCTTTCGATTTCTCATCTTTCACCCCCCAAAAGCCCGGAGCCGACTTGAGTTTTCAAGTCGGCTCTGAGCTTTTATAAATGAATGAATCAAAACCTCCGGCTAAGCCGGAGGTTTTGATTCTCATCCGCATTCACGGAGCAATTCTTTAGCCCGGAGGCCAGGTCATATCCCGGCCGGACAGCACATGGAAGTGCAGGTGATGCACACTCTGACCGGCCTGTTCGCCGATGTTGGACACCACCCGGTAGCTCTCCAATCCCAGCTCTCGGCTCACCTTAGCGATGACCTCAAAGATGTGGGCCACCACGGCGCTGTTTTCGCCGCTGATCTCCGCCACAGAGCCGATGTGGCTCTTGGGGATCACCAGGAAATGGGTGGGTGCCTGGGGGGCGATGTCGTAAAAGGCATAGCACAGGTCATCCTCATACACCTTGTTGGAGGGAATCTCCCCTGCCGCAATGGCGCAGAACAGGCAATCATTCTTCATAGGATCTGCTCCTTTCATTTAAATTGATTCATTGTTTCATTATATAGGTAGCCGATGGCCGCCAGCCGCTCCTCCAGGTCCGGACGGCTCACATCCAGGGCGCCGCAGAGCTCCTCCAGGCTATCGTATTCATCCCGCAGCCGGGCATTTACGAAGCTCAGCAGAATCACAGGGTCATTAGGAATCATCTCAGCCCAGCTTTTCCGACACGAAGTCATCCACCGCCGCCAGAGCATCGTCCACCTTCAGCAGGTCGCTGCCGCCGCCCATGGCGCTGTCGGGCTTGCCGCCGCCCTTGCCGCCGCAGATGCCGGACACCTGCTTCACCAGGTCACCGGCCTTCACGCCTTTGGCCACAGCCTCCTTGCCGCACACAGCCAGGAAGGTGACTTTCTCCTCGGAAATGCTGGCCAGGACGCCCACCACAGTGGGATCTTTATCCCGCAGGAAGTCGCCCATCTTGCGCAGGGCATTGGCATCCAACCCCTCTCGGGTGGCGGTGAGCACATGCAGGCCCTTTACGGTCTTAGCGGCCGCCAGGAACTGCTTGGCCTCGCCCAGGGAGGCCTCTGCCTTGAACTTATCCAGGGCCTGGCGCAGCTGCTTCATCTCGCTGGCCTGCTGCTCCATCCGCTCCAGCAGTCCGGAGGGCGCCGTTTTGAAGAACTGCGCAGCTCTGACCAGTACGCCGCTGGTCTTTTCCATACTTTCCAGGCTCATACGGCCGCAGGTAGCCTCTATACGGCGCACACCGGAAGCAACGCTGCTCTCGGACTTGATGCGGAAGGGCCCGGCCTTAGCGGTATTATCCAGGTGGGTACCGCCGCAGAACTCCATGGAGAAGTCGCCCATCTCCACCACGCGGACGGTCTCGCCGTACTTCTCACCGAACATAGCCACTGCGCCCTTTTTCTTAGCCTCCTCAATGGGCAGCACCTCCGTTACCACGGGACAGCCCTCCAAAATGGCATCATTGACCATCCACTCCACCTGGCTCAGCTGCTCGGGAGTTATGGCCTCGAAATGAGTGAAGTCGAAGCGCAGGCGATCCGGCTCTACCAGGGAGCCAGCCTGATGCACATGGTCGCCCAGGACCTTCTTCAGAGCCGCATCCAGCAGATGTGTGGTGGTGTGGGCGCGGCAGACGGCCTTGCGCCGCTGGGTGTCGATGGCCGGGCGCACGGTATCCCCTACCGTAACGCTGCCCCGGGCCACATGGCCGTAATGCATGAACTTGCCGCCCTTGTTCTTCTGCACGTCCGTCACCGTGAAGGTAAAGCCCTGCCCGGTAATTACGCCGTGGTCTGCCACCTGGCCGCCCATTTCCGCATAGAAGGGAGTCTTGTCCAACACCACAATGCCGTCACGGCCTTCCTCTAACTGTCCGCACAGCTCATCATCGCACACCAGGGCCACAACGCTTGCCTCGCAGCTGTCCTGATTATAGCCCACGAACTCTGTGGACGGCACCTCTTTGCCGAACTCCACGCCGGCCCAGCCCAGATCGCCCAGAGCCTTCCGGGCCTCCCTGGCCCGCTCCTTCTGCTCCTGCATCAGCTGGCGGAAGGCGTCCTCGTCCACCGTCAGGCCCTCGTCGGCGGCCATTTCGGCGGTCAAATCAATGGGGAAGCCGAAGGTATCATACAGCTTGAAGGCGTCCGCGCCGGAGAACACCGTCTCGCCCTTTTGCTGGTGCTCGGCCAGCATCTCCCCAAAGATGCGCATACCCCCGTCGATGGTCCGGGCGAAGCTCTCCTCCTCGGTGCGGATGACCTTGGTGATGTAGGTCTGCTTCTCCCGCAGGTCGCCATACTGGCACTCATTTTCGTGGATCACGGTGTCCACGATCTTATACAGGAACGGCTCGTTCACGCCCAGGAGCTTGCCGTGGCGAGCGGCCCGGCGCAGCAGGCGGCGCAGCACATAGCCCCGGCCCTCGTTGGAGGGGAGGATACCGTCGCAAATCATGAACGTGGCCGCCCGGATATGGTCCGTGATGACACGCAGGGACACATCCCGTTTTTGGCTCTGGCCATAGAACGCCCCGGTGAGCTCCGAAACCTTGTTGGTAATGTTCATCACCGTGTCCACATCAAACAGCGAATCCACATTCTGACACACCACCGCCAGGCGCTCCAGGCCCATACCGGTGTCGATATTCTTCTGCTTCAGCTCCGTATAATTGTCGTGGCCGTCGTTATCAAACTGGGAAAACACATTGTTCCAGATCTCGATATACCGGTCGCAATCGCAGCCCACGGTGCATCCGGGCTTACCGCAGCCGTATTTCTCACCCCGGTCATAGTAAATCTCCGAGCAGGGGCCGCAGGGACCGGAGCCGTGCTCCCAGAAGTTATCCTCCTTGCCGAAGCGGAATATCCTCTCCTTGGGGATGCCGATCTCCTGATTCCAGATGTCAAAGGCCTCGTCATCGCTCTCATATACAGAGGGATACAGCCGCTCCTCCTCCAGCCCTACCACCTTGGTCAGAAATTCCCAGCTCCAGGCAATGGCCTCGTGCTTGAAGTAGTCGCCAAAGGAGAAGTTGCCCAGCATCTCGAAATAGGTGCCGTGGCGGGCGGTATGACCCACGTTGTCAATGTCGCCGGTGCGGATGCACTTCTGGCAGGTACAGACCCGGCGCCGCGGGGGCTCCTCCTCCCCCTTGAACCAGGGCTTCATGGGGGTCATGCCGGCGTTGATAAGCAGGATGGACTTGTCGTTTTGGGGAACCAGTGAAAAGCTGGGCAGGCGCAGATGGCCCTTACTCTCAAAGTAGCTCAGGAACATTTCCCGCAGCTCGTTGAGGCCGCGATAGGGATGGCTCATGGTCAATTACTCCTTTTATCTTGAATTTTTGATTATCTTCACAATGTCTGATAGCTCCCGGTCCAGATTCTCGTAAAACCGGGCGATGTGCAGCCCATCCGCCAGGGCGTGGTTCACAAAAACCGTCACCGGTAGGGTAATGCGGCCGTTCTGCTCCGTAAATTTACCCCAGGAAAAGCGGGGGTTTGAGTCGTCCGGCCCGGTGGTGGGATGCTTGAGCTGAGTGTAGGCCAGCCAGGGCACACAGGAGACAAAGAAGTTGCTCAGCGGGTCGCCGCTTTCCACCAATTCATCGCCCCGTAGGGCCTCCGCCTGCCGCCGTTTGCCGTCGGTCAAAAATGTCTCATAGGGCAAAAGCCCGCTGTCCACCAGGCAGTAGACATACACGCCGCTGTCCTTCATGGCCGTATAGGAGGGGTTGCACCGGTCAAACTCTACCACCTGCCCGTTCAGCAGCCGACGCCGCAGCTCCGGGACAGCGTTGGCCGCCCGAGTCAGGGCATAGATAAAGCTGAGGAAAAAGGGTCTGCCGTCCAGGGCGTTGTAAAACGCTGTAATGTCCACCGGCACGGTGATCCCCGCCCAGGGATCCGCCATGGCCCGAAAGTAGGCAAACTGTCCGCTGCGGGGGTCCTCCGCCATATTCACGATTCGATATGCCACCTGACCACCTCACAAAAAACAAAAACTCCGCCCCACACATAGGGGCGAAGTTGAACTCCACGGTACCACCCTAATTCGGCAGAAAACTCTGCCCTCTTAGCCATTCTGTAACGGGAATGCACCGTCCGGCTCCTCACCGGCCGCTCCGAAGCGGCATGCAGACGCCGGCATCCAACGGGCTCTCACCTATCCCCGTTTCGCTTGGGATCGACTGTCTGCTTGACTTCCTCTCAGCATTTTTCACTATTCTACCATAAATCTGTCTGTTGTCAATAGATTCTCCCCGGGATCTGCCTATTTTTGTCCATCTTTTCTCTTGTCCATCGACATTTTTCTGCTATACTGGTACCATCGGTTAACAAGGGCAGGCACGGTTTTGCCTTTGTCAACCGATGGTACAGGCAACATCATTTGAAAACGGAGGATAGAATCTCCATGAGCCGAATTTCTAATATAGATTGGTACCGTCATCTATCCTTTGCCGCCGTAGGCGGCTTTTTCGCGGCATACGCAATCCTGCTGCGCATGGGCATCATGGCCAATGCGCAGACTCTGAATTTGCTGGATATGCTGCTCAACTCCTTTGAGGGCGATTGGCTGGGGGTGCTGATGCATATAGGCGCTTTAGTCATATATATTGTGGGCACCATGTCCACGGTGTTCCTGCCTCGCCTATTCGGCTGGGATATGCGGCGGGTCAGCCCAGCAGTGGATGCGCTCTGCGCCGTTGTGTTGGCGTTTCTCCCGGCGGAAACACCTACTATACCTGCTCTTTACCCCATTTTCTTTGCCATGAGCGTCCAATGGAGCTCCTTCTCCGGAGCGCAGGGAAACGTCAGCTCCACCATCTTTTCCACCAACAACACCAAGCAGGCTGCCCTCTCCCTGGCCCGTCATCTGTGCGCCCGGGAAAAGGGACAGCTGCGGCGGATGTGGTTCTATGTTTCCACCATTCTCAGCTTCCATATAGGCGCTGCGTCAGCTTACTTCGCTGTGGAGCTTTGGGAGATCAAGGCTTCTCTGTGCGCGCTCCCTTTCATCCTTTGGGCCTACTTCATGGTGGTCTGTGAGGACCGCTATCGCCGGGAGCATGAGTCCGCTCCGGCCTGAAGCCCACGCATTTTGCTGTGCTGCCGCAGAACCGGCGGCATAGTTTTTTATTATACAACATTTTGTGTATCCCATGTAATCATTTACTATATTTTGTGGTCTTTGTCTGTTCCTCCAAATTTCACCGCCTAAATTTGGTACAGTTTCTCTCTATATTTTGTGTGTTAACCCCTTGTAATGGCACAATATATAGTGTAACATAGGTGTATACACACATGTGATAAATATTACTTGCCCTCGTTGGGGCAGAGGAGGACAAATAAAATGAAGATCATCAAGCGCAACGGCTCCGAGGTAGCCTTCGACATCACGAAGATCATCGTTGCCATCACCAAGGCCAACGATTCCGTGGAGGAAGTGGATCGCATGACCCCCGTGCAGATCCAGCGCATCGCCGAGTCTGTAGAGCTCCAGTGCCAGAAGATCGGCCGCGCTCCCACTGTGGAGGAAATTCAGGACATGGTGGAGCATTACATCATGGCCCACGGCGCCTTTGAAGTGGCCAAGCATTACATCACCTACCGCTATACCCGTTCCCTGGTCCGCAAATCCAACACAACCGACGATAAGATTCTCTCCCTCATCGAGTGCAATAACGAGGAGGCCAAGCAGGAGAATTCCAATAAAAACCCAGTGGTCAACTCCACCCAGCGGGACTACATGGCCGGTGAGGTCAGCCGCGACCTCAGTGAACGTATTCTGCTGCCTCAAGAGATTGTTGAGGCCCATCGGGAGGGCATCATCCACTTCCACGACAGCGATTATTACGCCCAGCATATGCACAACTGTGACCTGGTGAACCTGGAGGATATGCTGCAAAACGGCACTGTCATCACCGGTACCCTCATTGAGCGTCCCCACAGTTTTGCCACTGCCTGCAATATTGCCACCCAGATTGTAGCCCAGGTGGCCAGCAACCAGTACGGCGGCCAGTCCATCAGTCTCACACATTTGGCCCCTTTTGTAGAGGTCAGCCGTCAGAAAATCCGCAAGATTGTCCAAAGTGAAATGGCCTCCATCGGCGTGGACCCCGGCGAGGAGAAGATCAGCGAGCTGGTAGAGACCCGCCTGCGGGAGGAAATTCGCCGGGGTGTGCAGACCATTCAGTATCAGGTGGTGACTCTCCTGACCACCAATGGCCAGGCCCCTTTCATCACTGTTTTCATGTATCTGAACGAGGCCCGGAACGAGCGGGAGAAGAAAGACCTGGCCATGATTATCGAGGAGATGCTCCTCCAGCGTTACCAGGGCGTGAAAAACGAAAAGGGCATTTGGGTCACGCCTGCTTTCCCCAAGCTCATCTACACCCTGGAGGAGGATAACATCCACGAGGACTCCCCCTACTGGTATCTCACGGAGCTGGCCGCCAAGTGTACCGCCCGTCGTATGGTGCCTGACTATATTTCCGAGAAGAAGATGAAGGAACTCAAGGGCGATGTATACACCTGTATGGGCTGCCGTTCCTTCCTGACCCCTGACCGCTTCACCGATGCAGGGGTGGGCAATATCGCCAATGCCGGCAACTACGAGCCCGGCAAGCACAAGTATTATGGCCGCTTTAACCAGGGCGTTGTCACCATTAACCTGCCGGATGTGGCCCTGTCCTCCGGCGGCAATATTGAGAAGTTCTGGAAAATTTTTGACGAGCGCCTGGAGCTGTGCCACCGCGCCCTCCGCTGCCGCCACGACCGGCTGAAGGGCACCACCTCTGACGCCGCCCCCATCCTTTGGCAGTACGGCGCTCTGGCCCGGCTGAAAAAAGGCGAGGTCATCGACAAGCTCCTTTACGGTGGCTACTCCACGATCTCCCTGGGTTACGCGGGTCTGTATGAATGTGTGAAATACATGACCGGTAAAAGCCACACAGACCCCGCTGCCACTCCCTTTGCTCTGTCCATTATGAAAAAAATGAACGAAAAGTGCCAGGAGTGGAAGACCGCCGAAAATATTGACTACTCCCTCTACGGTACACCCTTGGAGTCCACCACCTATAAATTTGCCAAGTGCCTGCAAAAGCGCTTCGGCGTCATTGAGGGCATCACCGACAAGGGCTATATCACCAATAGCTACCATGTCCATGTCACCGAGCCTATCGACGCCTTTACGAAGCTGGAATTTGAGGCCCAGTTCCAGCACCTGTCCCCCGGCGGCGCCATCAGCTATGTAGAGGTCCCGGATATGCAGAACAATATTCCCGCCGTGCTGGAGGTAATGAAGTTCATCTATGACCACATCATCTACGCCGAGCTGAACACCAAGAGCGACTACTGCCAGGTCTGCGGCTGGGACGGCGAGATCGAAGTGGTGGAGGAGGACGGCAAGCTCATCTGGAAGTGTCCCCAGTGCGGCAATACCGACCAGGATAAGATGAATGTGGCCCGCCGCACCTGCGGCTATATCGGTACCCAGTTCTGGAACCAGGGCCGCACTCAGGAGATCAAGGACCGGGTTCTGCACCTGTAATTCTCCTCTGCAAAAAAATAGGCGGGGTAGGCAGGGCCTGCCTCGCCTTTATAGAAACGAGGTCGAGCAACCATGCACTATGGCGAGCTGAAAAAATGTGATATTGCTAATGGTGAGGGGGTACGGGTGTCCCTGTTCGTCTCCGGCTGCCGCAACCACTGTAAGGATTGCTTCCAGCCGGAAACCTGGGACTTCTGCTACGGCCGGCCCTTTACGGAGGAAACGGAGCGGGAGATCTATGCCGAGCTGGATAAGCCCTATGTGGGCGGTCTGTCACTCCTGGGCGGAGACCCCTTTGAACCGGAAAACCAACGGGCACTGCTACCCATGCTGCGCCGCATCCGGGAAAAATACCCGCAAAAAAACATCTGGTGCTACACCGGCTATCAGCTGGAGGAGCTGCTGACTCCCGGTGCGCACCCCCACTGCGAGGCTACGGAGGAAATGCTCTCCTGTATCGACATTCTCATCGACGGGCGGTTTATACCGGAGGAAAAGGACATTTCCCTGCAGTTCCGCGGCAGCCGCAACCAGCGGGTCATTGATATGAACCGGACACGCCAATCCGGGAAAATCACCCCTTGGGATAAGCTTCGCAAGTAAAAACAGCTCTATATAAGGCAAGGCTCTCAAAGCGTCCAAGGCGCTTTGAGAGCCTTTTTTTTACCAGCTCTGGAAGGCATCCCGGCGGCGGTAGCCGGCGCAGGCAGATTGATCCTCGTGGAACTCCACAAACTTCAGTGCGTAAATATCTCCGCTGACAAAGCGGTTCTGATCCGGCTGATAGATCACTAAGTAGTCGTTGCCGACGCTGGCCAGGATCCCTTCCCATTGTATGGCCTGCTGGGTACCCATAAGGAAGCTGGCCACGATATAGTATCCCAAATTCCGGGCCAGCAATCCCCGGATAGAGCTATTGGTCACATCCCGGGTGCCGGTGGGATTCTCCACGGTCTCAATCTCCTTCTGCTGAAGCATCATGTGCTCCGGCCGCTGCGGGATCAAGGCCATATTGCTCTGATCCGCCTGCATTGGAGTTACGCCGCTCTGCATGGCTGTGGCGCCACTCTGGATGGTGCTCATATTCCCCTGCATGGCGCTCATGCCGGGAGAAGCTCCGTCCTGTATATCTGTATGTAATTGCAGCATACATCACACCTCACTCAAGTTTCATAATACGCATCTGTCGGAGCATAGAAGCAATGCTGTCCAATTTTCTCCACGAACTGCCCCACCCGGGAGGGAAAATAGCTTCGGCAGGGCTTATCGTAGGGGTTATAAAACCACAGGGCATCCCCCACAATGGGCAAGCGGTTGCCCGCTATGGCCCAATCCGCAATGTCGTAGTTTTCCTTTGTGGGGCGCATATTGTAGATGTTCTGGGGATTATACGCACCGGCAATGTATTCCGCCAGGCAGGTGAACTGCCCTGGCTGAAAAATGATGTTATACAAATCCCCCTGGCCCAATCTATCGTACTCCCCGCCGATAACATTCACCCGGTTCATCACTACGCCGGCCACCGCCTTCATTCCGTTTTCTCCTTCGCCTCCCGCCTCACACTGAATGAGCCGGGCCAGCAGCTCTCGCTCATTATAGGCCATCGCTCTCACGCTCCCATTGCTCTCCATACTATGCGTCTGCGACGACAGGGGTGAATAAAGCCGCAGAGATAAATCTCCGCGGCTTCACATTTTGTTCCTTTATTCGTCCTTCGCCAAGGCCTGCTCCAGGGCAATGGATAACTGATCCGGACAGGAGCTGGGCTTGTCTCCGCAGCGGATGCCCTTCATCCGCTCAATGGCATCCCGGGCGGGCATCCCAATAACCAGGCGGGAAATGCCCTGTAGATTCCCATTACAGCCGCCCTCCACCCGCACATCGCGGATGATGCCGTCCTGCAGCTGCACGGTCATCTTTCGGGAGCAAACACCCCGAGGCTGATAGGTGTATGTCATATGCAATCCTCCTCATGTTCAAGTCAGGCCGCAGCCGTTGTGAAGATACCCACGCCCAAAAGGGACAAGCCGCCCATGATAATCCCCGCCAGCAGCACACCACCCATGCAGGCCAGCACGCTCTTCTTAAATCCCATGTCTAAAATGCTGGCCGCCAGCGTCCCGGTCCAGGCGCCGGTGCCGGGCAGTGGGATGCCCACAAACAGCAGCAGTGCCCAAAACAGGCCCCGGCCCGCCTTTTCCTGGAGCTTTTGGCCGCCCCTTTCGCCCTTTTGCAGGCACCAGGTAAAAAACTTGCCGATATACCTCTTGTCGCAGCCCCAGGCCAGGACTTTGCGGGCGAAGAAATAGATAATGGGAACCGGCAGCATGTTGCCCACGATGGCGATACAGTAGGTCTGCCACAGCGGCAAGCCAAAGGCGATGCCATAGGGGATCGCACCGCGCAGCTCTATCAGCGGCACCATGGAAACTCCGAACACGATCAAGCAATGCTTCAGCATGGGATATTGGCTCCTAACTTTAGTATGCACTTATTATACACACTTTTGCAGATATTTACAAGACTCAGACCAAGGCATATTTCCGGGCGTAAAAGTCATAGCGCTGGCGGTACTCATCGCTGCCGCTGCGGATGCCGTCCAGATAGCCATGGATGTCCAGCCGGCTCTTTTGCATCTGCACCACACAGCCGGCAATATTGGAGCAGTGGTCAGCGATACGCTCCAGGTCCGTCAGCATATCTGCCCAGACAAAGCCGGCCTCCATACCGCACTTGCCCTCCTGCAGGCGCAGGATATGCCGGGAGCGAAGCTGCTCCTTCAGCGTATCCACCACTTGCTCCAGGGGCTCCACCTCTCGGGCCGCAGAGAGATCACTGTGGATAAAGGCCGTGAGAGCCAGGTCCATGATCTCATCCACCGCACCGAACATCTTGCTCATTTCTTCTATTGCCGGCTGTGTAAAGGCGATACCCTTTCCGCGCAGCTCCTCTGTAGACTCCAGGATATTCACCGCATGGTCACTGATGCGCTCAAAATCGCCGATCATGTGCAGCAGCTCCGCCGCCTCCACCCGATCCTGGTCGCTCAAATGACAGCCAGATAGCTTCACCAGATAAGTTCCCAGCTCGTCCTCATAGCGGTCAGCGGTCCGCTCATCCTCCCGGATGCTCTCGGCGCGCTTTACATCATGATTTTTCAGCTCATGCATAGCGTTTCGAGTGGCCCGGACCGAGGTGAAGCCCATGTTCATGGTGACCTCATGGCACCGCTCCATAGCCACCGCCGGAGTAGCCATGAGACGCTCGTCCAGCTCGGGGATGCTGTCGCTGCCGGCATGATCGGGGATAATGCGGCAGGCCAGCTTCTCCAGCAGGCCCGTCATGGGCAGCAGAAGCGCCGTGCAGAGTATATTAAATATCGAGTGGACAATGGCTATGCCCAGCTGATCAATGCTGCCGTCCAGCAGGGGGATATTTACCAAGGCCCGTACCACCTCAAACACCGTCAGCCATACCACCGTGCCGATGATGTTGAAGGACAGATGCACCACCGCCGCCCGGCGGGCGTTGCGATTGGTACCGATGGAGGAAAGCAGGGCCGTAACGCAGGTGCCTATATTTTGACCCATGATGATGGGGATAGCCGCGCCAAAGGTGATCTGGCCTGTAGAAGACACGGCCTGCAGGATGCCCACGGAGGCCGAGGAGGACTGGATGATGGCCGTGAGCACCGCGCCTGCCAGTACGCCCAAAATGGGATTGGTGAACACCAGCAGCAGCTCCCGGAAGCTCTCCATATCCTTCAGCCCCGCCACGGCGGTACTCATGGTATCCATGCCGAACATCAATGTGGCAAAGCCCAGAAGGATCATACCTGTATCCTTCTTCTTGCCGCTCTTGCCCATCATATACAGCGCTACACCGATCAGGGCCAAAACAGGCGTGAAGGATGTAGGCTTGAGGAGCTGCATGAAAAAGCTGTCGCTCTGGATGCCCGAAAGGCTCAGGATCCATGCCGTTACAGTGGTACCTACGTTGGCACCCATAATAACATAAATAGCCTGACGCAGTGCCATAAGGCCGGAGTTTACAAAGCCCACCACCATCACCGTTGTGGCAGATGACGACTGGATCACCGCCGTGATGCCCACGCCGGTGAGAAAGCCCGCCGCCTTGCTGCTGGTAAGCTTGCCCAGCAGGTTTTTCAGCCCATTGCCCGCACGCTTTTCCAGGGCATCGCCCATGAGGTTCATGCCGAACAGAAACAGGCTTAACCCGCCGATCAATGTTAAGAAATCGAAAAATGTCATGAATCTCTCTCCTCTTCCGTTTTTACCTATTATTAGCATATCTGTTCCATCTTAAATCCGAAACCGGAGAAAAGTTAAATCCATATTAAATTATGAAAAAAGAGGGCTTCCGCAAGGGAAGCCCTCTTAAAGCCCTGTAAATTTTCTGTCATTCCCCGGGAAAGAGCACCGTGATAACCGTTCCATCCTCGGGCTGGCTTTGCAGCTTTATCTCCGCGCCGTGCAGGGCCGCCGCATGCTTCACAATAGATAGGCCCAGCCCTGTGCCGCCGATGGCCCGGCTATGACTCTTGTCCACCCGGTAAAACCGTTCAAAAACCCGGCTCTGGTCCTCGTAGGGGATGCCGATGCCGGTATCAGCCACCGCTACGGACGCTCTCCCCGCACTCCGCGCCACCGTAACGGCGACACTGCCGCCGGAACGATTATACTTGATAGCATTGTCGCAGAGGTTATAGATCATCTCGCGGAGCACCTGATACACACCGCGGACCTGCAGGCTCTCGCCCGCTAAGCGCAGCGTGACGGCCTGCCTTTTTGCCACCGGCTCCAAGCTCTGCAGCACATCGTCACAAAGCGTATAAAGGTCAATATCTTCCCAGGTCATATCGCCGCCGCCCTCCTCCAGGCGGGACAGGTCGATGATGTCCTCCACCAAATTTGTCAGCCGTGTACACTCCTTTTGGATGTCCAAGCTGAATTCCCGTACCTTATCCGGCGGCACAAGGCCCTGGCTCATAAGCTCGGCAAAGCCGGAGATGGAGGTCAAGGGTGTTTTCAGCTCGTGGGACACGTTGGCTGAAAATTCCCGGCGGAGCTTTTCCCGTTGCTCCCGCTCTGTCACATCCAAAGTCAGCACCACGGCGCCGGTGACCTGGCCGGACTCCAGTACGGGGCTTGCAATGACGGACAATGTCCGCTCTCCCTGCTGCAGCAGCCGTTCACACCGCTGGCCGGTCAGGGCCTGCTGTGCCGCCTGGCAGAGCTCCCTTTGGCTGCACTTGGCAATATTATCCGCATCCGTGGGCAGCAGCATGGACGCGCTGTGGTTCTCCGTCAGCACATGGCCCCGGAGGTCAATAAGCAGGAATCCCTCGCTCATATTCTCCGTCATGGCCGAGAATTCCCGCATACGGCGGCTCAATTCGTCCATCTGATTGCGAATCGTCTCCCGCTGCTGGCGCAGGCGCTGGGTCAAGGGCTGCAGCTCCGGATACACATCCTGCGGATCATCCGGGGAAATGGCATTGATAGGCTGGGTGATTTGCCGGGCCAGGCGGACAGATAGGCCCGCCGCCAGCAGCAAAAGCCCGGCTACCGTAGCAGCAATGGGCCATGCCATATTCAGCAGCATAGCCCCCAGGCTGCTTTGCTCCCGGCTCAGGCGCAAAACGTTGCCGTCCTCCAGACGGAGGGCATAATACAGATTCTTTTTCAGCACAGTGCTGGAGTAATGGCTGCTCTTTCCCGTCCCCTCCCGCAGGGCCTGGGCAACCTCCTCCCGGCTCAGATGATTCTCCATAGCGTCGGCCCTGGCCACACTGTCATAGAGCACAGTCCCGTCGGGGGAAATGAGGGTAATGCGGTCTGTAGAGCGCATCTGTTCAGGGGAAACATATTCCATTGTCTGCTGCAGCTGCTCTGCCTCCTGAGCAAGGGAGGCAAAGGATTGCTTTTCATAATAGCCATAGAGAATCCCGGAAAACAATGCTGCGCCTATGACCAGCACCAGCATCGCCAGAGAAAATAAGCTGCGGATGATCTTACCGGTCATACCTGGCCTCCCAGCTTATAGCCGACGCCCCGGACGGTTTCAATGAGCCCGCCGGCTTCCCCCAGCTTCTGCCGCAGGGTACGGATGTGCACATCCAAGGTGCGGTTCTCCCGCTCAGCCTCCAGGCCCCAGACACGATCCATGAGTGTATCCCGGGTCAGGACACGGCCCTGCTCCTGCAAAAGCAGAGAGAGTATCTCAAACTCCTTATAGGTCAGCATGACCTCCCGGCCATTCACCTGCACCTGTCGGCGCAGCGGATACACCTGCAGTGGGCCCACCTGCCACTGCTGCTCCTGCGGCTTCTTCTCTGTGCGGCGCAGCACCGCGCGTACCCGGGCCAGCAGCTCCATCATGCCGAAGGGCTTGGAGACAAAGTCGTCCGCCCCGCAATCCAGCCCCGTCACCCGGTCAAACTCCGTATTCTTGGCCGTAAGCATAATCACCGGGATGGCCGCAGTGGCCGTGGCGGAGCGCAGCTTCTTCAGCACGGATAATCCATCCTCCTCCGGCAGCATTACATCCAGCAGCACCAGCTCCGGCAGCCGCCGGCCCATGACATGCCAAAACTCCGACGGTCTTTCAAAGCCCGCCGCCTCATACCCCTGGCTTTGCAGGGCATAAATCACCAATTTACGGATGCTGTCATCATCCTCCAGCAAATAGATCATCCATTCCACCTTCTTTCAAATTGATTATACCGCATCCTTATTAAAAAGAAAATCCGCTTTCTGTAAAATCTATCTTAAATAATGCGTTTTTTCTCTGAAATTTTTGTCCAATTCTTTTTGCGATTTTTACCGGTTTTCTTAAATTGCTATCGACAATGTTCCGTAAATTTTGTATACTATTAAATTAGGAATATTAATGGGAGGGATAAGCGGATGGGTGTATCCGACGTCATAACCCTGCTGGGCGGTGTGGCACTGTTCCTGTACGGCATGAGCCTAATGGGTGACGGCCTGAAAAAAGTTGCCGGCAACAAGCTGGAGCTGGTGCTTTACCGGCTCAGCAGTACACCGCTCAAGGGCGTTTTGCTGGGCACCGGCGTCACCGCCGTAATTCAATCGTCCTCCGCCACATCGGTAATGGTGGTGGGCTTCGTCAACTCCGGCATGATGCAGGTCAAGCAGGCCATTGGTGTGGTCATGGGCGCCATTCTGGGCACCAGCATCACCGGGTGGATTCTGTGTCTGTCCGACCTTTCCGGCGGCAGCGGCTGGGTGGAGCTTTTAAGCACCGCCACCCTTACGGGCGTTGTTGCCATTGTCGGCATCATCCTGCGTATGGCCGGAAAAAAGCAATCCACGCTGGCCATCGGCAACATTCTCATGGGCTTTGCCGTATTGATGTTCGGCATGTCCGCCATGAGCGACGCTGTGGCCCCGCTGAAGGAGAGTGAAGCTTTTACCGGCATTCTTACCAGCTTTTCCAATCCCTTTTTGGGTATCCTGGTGGGCATCGCCTTTACAAGTATCCTGCAGAGCGCTTCCGCCGCTGTAGGTATCCTGCAGGCACTGGCCATTACCGGCGCCGTCACCTTTGAGGTGGCGTTTCCCATCATCATGGGCATCGCCATCGGTGCAGCCGTCCCGGTGCTGCTCAGCGCCCTGGGTGCCAACATTCACGGCCGGCGCACCGCCTTTGTCTATCTGCTCATTGATGTGCTGGGTGTTATAATTTGGGCCAGCGTATTCTATGTGGTGAACGCCTTTGTCCATTTCCCATTTATGCCCATGACCATGACCACCGTGACCATCGCCCTGCTCAACACTCTGTTCCGCCTGGCCACGGTCATCGTTCTGGCCCCGTGCATTGGGCTTTTGGAGCGATTTGTATGCTTCCTGATCCCGGATAAGCGCGGCGCCGACCCCGCACAGCTGGAGATGGACCGGCTGGAGGAGCGCTTTCTGCAGCACCCCGCCCTGGCTATTGAGCAGAGCCGGGAGGTCACCACCGCCATGGCTAACACCGCCTGCAGCAATCTGACAGCATCATTGGACTTGATCTCCAATTATAGCGACAAGGGCTTCCAATCTGTTGAGGATAAGGAAAATACCATCGATCGTTTTGAGGACAAGCTGGGCACTTACCTTATGAAAATCACTGTCAAGTCCTTGAATACCCGGCAGAGTGAGGAGGTGTCCAAGTATCTGCACACCATCTCCGACTTTGAACGCATCGGCGACCATGCGCTGAACATCGCCGAGTGTGCCAAGGAAATCCACGAAAAAAACATCATTTTCTCCGAGCAGGCGCAAAGGGAGCTCTCCGTGCTGCAGCAGGCCATCCGGGATATTCTACACCTATCTGTGGATACCTTTATCGAAAGCAATGTATCAGGCGCACGCCGGGTAGAGCCCTTGGAGGAGATCGTGGACACCCTGTGCGATGAGATGAAGAGCCATCACATCGAGCGGCTGCAGCGGGGCGTATGCACGCTGAACCAGGGCTTTGTTTTCAATGATCTGCTGACAAATTTTGAGCGTGTGGCCGACCACTGCTCCAACATTGCCCTGGCAGTCATTGAGCTGCAATCGGACTCCTTTGATACTCACGAGTATGTCCGCAGCCTAAAGCAGATGAAGGATGAGTCCTTCGCAGAATACTACGACGAGTACAAGCGGAAATACAGCATATAACCTGATCTATATAGATAAAATGCGGAGGCTATTGGAAAAACCTCCGCATTTTTATTCTCTCTCACAGATTGCCAGCACATAGCCCATAGGTGCAGGCAAAAAGCGGAAGATAAAGCCTGGCGGTGCAGAAACGATCTCCCGTTCTTGCAGCAAAAACTCCGTTCGGCGAAGCTCCATTAACCGGCCGCCCCGGCACTTAATCCAGCTCTCCTTCAGCGTCCACAGCCGGAAAAAGCCCTCATCCCGCTCCGCCTGCGGGAGCGAGGTCAGCCACTGCCGCTCTGCCGCCGTGAGGGCCCGCTCCAACCGGGGGTGCACCGGACGGATCTGCTCCAGATCCACGCCGACCTCCCTTTCGCCCACAGCGCAGACCACAAAGCCCCCGCTGTGGCTGCAATTAAAGTGCAGGGACAGGTTTGTCAATGGCTTGCCGTTTTCTCCCCGATAGAAGAAAATATCCTCCGGAGCGGAGCCGACAGCATCTGCCAGCATTTCCGCCGCCAGTTGCCGGGCCGAGTATTCCTCCGCTCGTTTGATCCTTATTTCCAGCGCCATCACCTTCCTTTCCAGCTTATGGTATCACATTGCACCGCAGTTTTCAATCCGTTCCAACTGCTGAAGCCGGGTTATTTTCACCATGAGAGCTTGGCCTTTTCTGTCTGTTTTTGTCAGTTAAGCTCATGGACAATCCATGCCCCACCATGCTATATTGATGCAGGATTTTGTTAAAAAGGGCGGGCTTTTTTATGGCTGGGAATAATCGTTCTCTTATGGTCAAGGGCTACATCATGACTCTTTTGGGCGGCTTACTCTGGTCTGTTGGCGGCGCATGCGGGCAGGTTATATTCCGGGATTGCGGCGTCATCTCCGATTGGTTAGTGCCTATTCGTCTTTTCATCGGCGGTCTTATCACCCTTTCCGCAGCCGCCATTGCCGGAAATAAGCCTATGGCGATCCTACGGCATAAGGAAGCCTGGCCCTCTCTGCTGGTGTTCTCCCTGCTGGGCTCCGCCCTTTGCCAGTACAGCTATTATACATCTGTTCAGTACGCTAATGTGGCCTTCGCCACGGTGCTGTCCTATTGCAGCCCCATCGTCATTCTGCTGTGGAGCATTGCCTCCACCCGGAAAAAGCCGCATCCCTATGAGCTGATTAGCGTGGTGTTAGTGGTGCTTGGCGCTTTTACCTGCGTGACCCACTTCGACCTCAACACGCTGGCTGTGCCTGCCAAGGGCGCCATATGGGGCCTTATCAGTGCCGTGTGCTTTGCTTTTTACACTGTGTCCCCCCGGAAGCTCATGCAGAAGTACCATGTTCTCACCATCACCGGCTGGGGCATGACCATTGGCGGTGCAGTGATGCTGCTGATCTTCCGCCCGTGGCATATCCAGGGTGTGCAGTTCAGCGGCAAGCTCTGGGTGCTGCTGGCCTGCGTTATTGTCCTGGGCACGGTGCTCTCCTTTAGCCTCTTTCAGAGTGGGTGCAGCATTGTGGGCAGCCTGGTGGGCAGCGTCCTGTCCTCCATTGAGCCGGTGGGCTCTGTGGTGATTTCTGTGCTGTTCCTGCACACCGCCTTCACTTGGCTGGATCTGCTGGGCTTCTCTCTGATCCTGGTCACCATCCCCCTAATGGCCATTGGCAAGGCCCGGGAATCATAAATACAAGCTAAAAGCGCGCAGGCATCACCTGCGCGCTTTTTTGTTATGCCCCTTCAGTGCAATGAGTCGCAATGCCGGTAGGGCACGTTCTGCCATTTGCCGCCGCAGACGCGGTGCATCTCCTCGGTCAGATGGTCCCAGCGGAGCACATCCTGCCGGTCTGGATAGAACTCCATAAACTCGCCCTCCACGAACGTATAGAATCGGGAAATATCCGTACACATGCCGAAGGTGGGTACCTGCTCCGTGGTCAGATGGAAGCTGCAGGGCTTCCCCTCCACCGTGCCGGCAAAGGTCAGGCCACTGCGATCCAGTCGAAGCTCGCCCTCACCGCAGATCACGGAGGTATTGTCTCCTTTGAGAGTCTTGTGTTCAGGCAGCTTGCCCACCCGAACATGGCCGCTGTATGTAAAATTCGGATCCTTTACATCTTCCTCCGCCTTTTTTCTCTCCAGCAGCACCCAATCGCTGACCAGCTCCGGACAGACGCTTCCCTCACCCACCGGGCGCAGGTTATACCTTTCATCCAGGGATACCGTGTTGCCGCAGGCGGTGCAGCGCATTTCATTGCCGCTGCACTTCATTTGGTACATGGCGCCGCACTTGGGGCACATATAAAGCAGCGTATCCAATTTTTTGGCCATCTGTCCCTTACCCCGGAAGGTCACCTGGGCCTCCCGGTTCCAGATATAGTCATCGTGGGCCAACAGACGGTTCATGGTGTCCTCGATCTCCTGGGGAGGCAGGCGCTTCAGCTCCTGAGGGGTGAACATCCGGTCTACCGTTACCTCCACCCGGCCCACACGCTCATCCAGGCAGTGCTTGGTATAGGTCAGGTAGCCGCCGGATATCTTGGTGTAGTACACCGTGACGCCCATCATCTTCAAAAACTTGCCCGTGCCGGCCATCACCGGCTGGGCCATGCCCGTGATGGAGCTCATTCCCTCGGGCATAATGCACAGGTGGCCGCCCCGGTGGATGATGCTGCGCATCTGACGCATGCAGTGCAGATCCGGGGTGAAATTCTTCTTGGGAATGACCTGGGCCATCTTCAGCAGCAGGCATGCCGGAAATCGAAAAAACTCGTTATATCCCACCACATAGTTGAGCTTATTGGGATAGCACACCGGGCCGGTGAACTGGTAGTCCACCCGAGAGGCGTGGTTGCTGATGATGATGAACGGCTCTCTGTCCTTACGGGGGTCTGCCTTATAGCGGAAGGTGGTATGTGTCTTCCTGTTGAGAACCTTCACCACCAGCATGAGTATCCAATAGAGAAGGCCGTTGGGCGTTTTCACCTGTCGGGCCAAGAGCTTTTCCTGCAGCGTTTTTTTTCATGGGGGTTTTCCTCGGCTTTCATATTCTTTACTGCTATTGTAAGGCATTTTTCGGCAAAAAGCCACCTTTTTTTACAGAGGAATCCAGTTGCCTCCCGGCAGCAGATCAAAAACCGGTCTTGGTTTTTTTCGGAATACATGCTATAATGATATTAGCTATAGAAAGGAGCCCTGCGCCATGGCAAATTTCACACGGCGGGCAATCAAGGAAGCCTTCACCTCCCTGTTGGAGGAGCGCCCCCTGAACGACATCACCGTTAAAGATATTGTGGAGCGGTGCGGCATCAACCGCAATTCGTTCTACTACCACTACCAGGACCTCCCTGCCCTCATTGAGGAGATCATCAAGGAGGATGCCGAGTCTATCATCCAGGCCTACCCCTCCGTTTCCTCCATTGTGGAGGGCTTTGATGCGGTCATCGAATTTGCCTCACGCCGCCGCCGGGCCATTCTGCACATCTACCGCTCCGTGAGCTGGGATGTGTTTGAACGCAAGCTGATGCAGGTGTGCGAGTACTTCGTTCGCAGCTATGTAGACACCGCCTTGGCTCAGGAGAACATCTCGCCCGAGGACAGAAAAACCATTATCGACTACTACAAATGTGTCTGCTTTGGCCTGACCGTTGATTGGCTGGACAGTGGTATGTCCGAGCAGTACATGAAATCCATCCGCCGGATTTTCCTCCTGAAGCGGGACATGGCCACGGAGGCCGCCGTCCTTCTGCGGGATCAGGTTTAATACGAGAAAAATTAGGCACGGGACACCCCCGTGCCTAACTGCTTTTGTCGAAAAACTTTGTTTTTCCGACAAGGAGTTTGCAGTCTGCTGCGCGCATAATTTCGAGCTGCAGGCTCAAAATTATACACTGGCAGCCTGAGAGGTATTTTCTCTCACGCACAGGTCGCGAGAGAAAATGGTTTTATTTTTTTGCCGCCTGTGGGCGGCAAACTCTGCGAGGCTTTCATGGGATAAAAATTAGGCACGGGACGCCCCCGTGCCTAATTTTTGGCCAATTTTACCGTCTGTGTCTGATTTTCAGGCACGGACGGTTTATTTGTCCGTGGTCAAATGCTGCCGCAAGGTGTATTCTCTGCTCTGCAATCAAAAAAAGCAAAGAGGAGGTGCATCACATGAAGCTGCGTTCCGTAACCCCCATGAAAATCGCCAAATACGGTTACATTGCCATTTCCGCCATTTTCACTTTGGCAGGACTGGCCATGATCTTCTATCCCACGCCGTCCCAATCCTTTATTGGTATCTTCTTCGGCATCGCCATTCTGGTCTTCGGCATCATCAAGCTGGTGGGCTACTGGTCTCGGGACCTGTTTCGCCTGGCCTTTCAGTACGATCTGCAGTTTGGCGTGCTGCTGTGCGTGTTGGGCATCATCACCCTCATCCGGCACAAGGACGCTGTGGCGTTCCTCTGTGTGGCCTACGGCATCTGCATTATGGCCGACAGCCTGTTCAAGATCCGAACGGCGCTGGACGCCAAGGCCTTTGGCATCCGCCAATGGTGGGTGACATTGGTGCTGGCCGGGCTCACGGCCCTCATCGGTCTGCTCATCACTCTATGTCCCGTGGCAGCCGCTCGGGCCGTTACGGTGCTGCTGGGTATCTCATTCGTGTCTGAGGGGCTTTTGAGCCTGGGCGTTGCCATCAGCATGGTAAAGATCGTGGACAACCAGCAGCCGGATGTGATTGTTTCGGATGACTATGAAGAATGGGAGGAATCGTAAATGCGTTTTGCAAAAGCGGTGGTCAAACACCGTATTCTGATCTTGATTTTGACCGTAGCCCTGCTGGTGCCCTCGGCCATTGGCATGGCGGCCACCCGTGTCAACTACGACATGCTGACCTACCTGCCGGAGGATATGGACACGGTCGTCGGGCAAAATGAATTGCTGGAGGACTTCAACAAGGGTGCCTTCACGTTCTTGATCTTTGAGGATATGCCCAACAAGGATGTGGCAGCCCTAAAGCAGCAGGTGGAGCAGGTGGACCATGTGGACACCGTCCTTTGGTACGACTCTCTGGCTGATCTCTCCATCCCCATGGAGATGCTGCCGGACAAGGTCTACCAGGCCTTTAACTCAGACCACTCCACCATGATGGCCGTGTTCTTTGACTCCGGCACCTCTGAAGACGTCACCATGGAGGCTGTGAAGCAGATCCGCAGCATCTGCGGCAAGCAGTGCTTCGTGTCCGGCATGACAGCTCTGGTGGTGGATCTGAAGGATCTGTGCGAGCAGGAGGAGCCCATTTATGTGGCTCTGGCCGTGACTCTGGCGTGCGTGGCTATGCTGCTGTTTTTGGATGGCTGGCTGATCCCCTTTGTATTCTTGGCCTCCATTGGCGCTATGATCCTGCTGAATATGGGCACCAACTTCTTCCTGGGTGAGATCTCCTACATCACCAAGGCCCTGTCCGCTGTGCTGCAGCTGGCCGTGACCATGGATTACTCCATTTTCCTTTGGCACAGCTACAACGAGCAGCTGCCCCTGTGTGAGAATAAAGAGGCCGCCATGGCCAGCGCCATCCACAATACCCTTACCAGCGTCATCGGCAGCTCCGTCACCACTATCTCCGGCTTCATTGCTCTGTGCTTTATGAGCTTTACCTTGGGCCGGGATCTAGGCATCGTCATGGCCAAGGGCGTGCTGCTGGGCGTGCTGGGCTGCGTCACGGTTCTGCCGTCTATGATCCTGGTGCTGGATAAACCCCTGCAGAAGACCAAGCATCGCTCCATCATCCCCGATATGCGGGGCATTTCCAAGAAGCTGGTGAAGATCTTCCCCGTGTTTTTGGTTGTCTTTGCCCTGCTTATTGCGCCGGCTTACTACGGCTATGAAAAGGCCAACGACGAGGTCTATTACAACATGGGCCAGTGCCTGCCTGAGGATATGAATTATGTCATCTCTAACTCTAAGCTGCAGGAGGACTTCGACATCGCCTCCACCCATATGGTGCTGGTAGACGCAGGCCTCTCCCCCAAAGCCGTCAAGAGTATGATAAGTGAGATGGACCAGGTGGACGGCGTAAAATATGTCCTGGGCCTGGAATCGGTCATCGGTTCCCGGGTACCTCAGGAGGTGCTGCCGGACAGCATTAAGGATATTCTGGAGAGCGACCGCTGGGAGCTGCTGCTCATCAACTCTGAGTATGCCCCCGCCAGTGATGAGGTCAATAACCAAATTACAAGCCTTAACACCATTTTGAAAAGCTATGACAAAGGTGGCATGATCATCGGCGAGGCTCCCTGCATGAAGGATATGATCGAGACAACGGATCACGATTTCGCCGTTGTTACGGCGGTTTCCATTCTGGCCATCTTCATCATCATCCTGCTGGTGGAAAAGAGCCTGACCCTGCCGGTGGTCCTCATTGCCGTCATTGAGCTGGGCATCTTCATCAACCTGGGCCTGCCCCACTATCTGGGCCAGAGCATGGCCTTTATCACGCCCATCTGTATCAGCACCATTCAGCTGGGCGCCACCGTGGACTACGCCATCCTCATGACCACCCGTTACAAGGCCGAGCGCATCGCCGGTCAATCTAAGAAGGACGCTGTTTGGACGGCTCTGTACACCTCCATTCCATCCATCTTTGTCTCCGGTATGGGCATGTTCGCCGCTACCTTCGGCGTGGCCTTGTATTCCGATATTGAAATTGTCAGCTCCATGTGCATGCTCATTGCCCGGGGCGCCGTCATCAGTATGCTGCTGGTGACCTTCGTGCTGCCGGCCATGTTCATGCTGCTGGACACTGTGATTTGCAAAACAACTTTGGATATGCGTCATATCCCGTGCGGCAAAAAAGCCAAGGAGGTAATCGAGCATGAGTAAAACCACTAAAAAAATACTTGCCATCTGCCTGTGTGCTGCCCTATGTTTGGGCGGTGCAGGCATGGCCTTCGCCCAGGCGAGCTCCAAGAAGGCAGACGATCAGCCCGTCTCCGCTGCCCAGCAGGCAGCCAAGCTGCAGCAGAAAATCTCCAAGGATGAGACCGTTTACGTCCTGACCGGCGCCGACGGCTCCGTAAAGAAGATTATCGTCAGTGATTGGCTAAAAAATGAACTGGGCAGTGCATCTGTTGCGGACAAGTCCGATCTGAGTGACATCGAAAATGTCAAGGGCGATGAGTCCTACACCATAAACGGCGACAACATGACCGTATGGGATGCCCAAGGCAATGACATCTACTACCAGGGCAATATTCAAAAGGAGCTGCCTGTGGGCCTGTCCGTGCGCTACTATCTGGATGGGAAGTCCGTATCCCCCGAGGAGCTCAAGGGTAAGAGCGGCAAGGTGACTATCCGCTTTGACTACGAGAATCGTCAGTACGAGACCGTTCAGATCAACGGTGTGAATCAGCGGATCTATGTCCCCTTCGCCATGCTCACGGGTATGATCCTGGACAACGACACCTTCCAAAATGTGCAGATCACCAACGGCAAGCTGGTTAATGACGGTGACCGCACCGTGGTGGTGGGTCTGGCCTTCCCGGGGCTGCAGGAGAACCTAAACCTCAGCCGGGATGATCTCTCCATCCCCGACAGCGTGGAGATCACCGCCGACGTGACCAACTTCTCCCTGGGCATGACCGTAACCCTGGCCTGCAACGATCTGTTCAGCCAGCTGGGCGACGTGGATCTCACCTCCCTGGACAGCACCTCTGCCCTGGATCAGCTGACCGGCGCTATGGATCAGCTGCTGAGCGGCTCCTCCGCCCTATATGGGGGCCTGTCCACCCTGCTGGATAAATCCGGTGAGCTGGTGTCTGGCGTAGAAGAGCTGGCCCAAGGCGCAGCAGCTATCAAGAGTGGCGCCGATTCCGTGGACGACGGGGCAGCACAGCTGAAGGCAGGCCTTGCAGACCTGTCCAGCGGGCTGAACACCCTTTCCGCCAACAGTGAGGCCCTGAACAGCGGTGCAAAGCAGGTATTCAATTCCCTCCTGGAGACCGCCGCTACGCAGATTCGGGCTAAGGGCCTTAACGTGCCGGATCTGACCATTGAAAACTATGCCGAGGAGCTGAACACCCTGATCAAATCCCTGGATGAAACCACCGTGTACGAGACGGCTCTGAAGCAGGTCACAGACGCTGTGGAGGCCCAGCGGCCGGTCATCAATCAAAAGGTCACCGAGGCCGTGCGCCAGCAGGTCGAGACGAAAGTGGCCGCCGTCGTCCGCCAGCAGGTGACGGAAGAGGTAACAGCAGCCGTGCAGCAGCAGGTCTCCGCTACCGTGACCGATACCGTGCAGCAGCAGGTGGCCGAGCAGGTAATCCAGGCTGCCGCTAACATGAGCAAGGCAGACTATGACGCCGCCGTGGCCGCCGGGATAATTCCTCAGCAGACCCAAGATGCCGTAAATGCCGCCATCCAGGCGCAGATGAGCAGCGAGGCCGTGCAGTCCAAGATTGCCGAAAACGTCTCTGCACAGATGGCCAGCCAGGCTGTGCAATCTAAAATTACTGAGAACATCGACACGCAGATAAGCAGTGAGGCCGTGCAGGCAACCATCACCGAAAACACCGATGCGCAACTGCAGACGGAAGCCATCCAGGCCACCATTCAGCAGCAGACGGAGCTGCAGGTGCAGAAGGCCATCTCAGAAAACATGGCCTCTGACACCGTGCAGAGCCAACTGAAGAAGGCGTCCGAAGGCGCCCAAACCCTCATCGCTCTGAAGGCCTCCCTGGATGATTACAACACCTTCTACCTGGGTCTGCTGACCTACACCGGCGGTGTAGATGACGCCGCCGCAGGCGCCAACGCCCTCTATGCCGGGGCCGATCAACTGAAGGGCGGCACTGCCCAGCTACGTGCCGGCGCGGCCCAGCTCTATAACGGCGTGCTGCAGCTGCAGGACGGCACTCCAGCCCTGGTCAGCGGCGTGACGCAGCTGAAGGACGGCGCCATGCAGCTGTCCGAGGGCCTGCAGCAATTCAACCGTGACGGAATTCAGAAGCTTGTTCATCTGCTCCAAAATGATGTGGGCGACCTATCCGCCCGGGTGCAAGCCACCATCGATGTTTCCAAGGACTACCGCAGCTTTGCCGGTATCAGCGATGACGCCGAAGGTCAGGTGAAATTCATCTACCGCACCGACGAAATCGCCTGATTTCGAAGGAGGAGCAGCCCCACAGCAAAGTGGGGTGCGTCCGACAAGGGAAAGCAGACGCAAAAAAGAGTATAACCAACAAAAGCCCAGTTCGGTCTTGTACCGAACTGGGCTTTTGCTGTCCAAAGGGCATATAGAAGAAATCGAGGTATGTATTGAATGAAATCGCCCATACCCTCCCCCTCATTTCCTAACACAAGCGTTTCATCATACTTGTCTAACAAATGGGGCGCAGTTTATTTTGAGTGTCTTCTTTCGCCTTACCGGGTGCATCGCCTATGTGGCGAATATCTTTATTTTTTACCTGACTCTGATGCTCACCACAGTGCTGAAAGCAGAGTTGGCTGAACTCT
>ENA-ORTU01000288-ORTU01000288.1-human-gut-metagenome-genome-assembly--contig:-NODE-288-length-66890-cov-12.696716_pt1 | contig 66890 bp, 57 predicted proteins | sample MGYA00241910_ERZ509184 | MGnify/ENA primary metagenome ERZ509184 (study PRJEB26280, sample SAMEA2338847) | human gut metagenome | biome: human gut; feature: human-associated habitat; material: faeces... | reverse complement strand
GGCTTTCAGCCGGCCGTCTCCCACTTCTCCGGCTCTCTTTACGGGAGCGGCTACGGTTCTTGCCGCATTGACGGCCGCTCCACCTAAGGATACGGTAAGGCCGCTTTTTTTGTATTCGTGTTCTTCTTTTCCTCTGTAGGTATTGTCTTTGCTTTCGATGTCTACGTTTCTTCCTGTGATGAGGGTGTCTTTCCCGGCAATGATGTCGGAGGCGCTGACGGATGCCGTCTGTCCGGCATGGATGGTGACGTTTCCTTTGACGCTTCCCACGGTGCTTCCTGCCTGCATAGTTTCTTCGGTGTCATAAGCATCTTTTTTCTTTTCGCTCCCGATGGTGAAGCCTAATCCGCTTCCTATGAGGCCTCTTTTCTTTACTTGTTTTTTGTGTATTTCTTTATCTGTTTCTTCCGCAGCATGTATGGAGATATTTCTTCCGGCTGACAGGGCTGTTTCTTTGGTGGATGCGGCGGCGCTTCCTGTAAGGCTGATGTCTTTCCCGCCCTGCAGGGAGACGGTATTTCCTTCTATTATGCTTTTTTGTGCTTGTACGGCATGGACTTCATCGTGGGTGGTCGTGGTGGTACTGCTGAGCAAACTTCTTTCTTTATGGCGGTGGTGTTCTTCCAGGTCTGTTATTTCTTTTCCGTTTTCTACCGTAAGGTTTCTTCCCGCTTTTACGGCGGTCATGCCTTCGGAACGGATATCTGCGGCTTTGATGGATATGTCTCTTTCGGACTGCATGGTGAGGCTGCCTTTAGCGGTAACGGAGGAGCCTATATCCCGGGCGGCGCTGTCATGGCGGTAGTTATTCCTGTCCCATGTGACGGCCGTGTCTTTTTTGACTGCGGCGGTTCCCATGGTTATGTCCCGTCCGGCTTTCATGGCTATATTTCCCGCCGAGGAGGCGGCGGCTGCCTGCATGCGGATGTCTCTTCCTGCTTCCATTGACAGGGTGCCTTGATTTCCCGTGACGGCGGCTTTCCCTGAGGAGGCGATGGTTTGTGTGTATCCCTGTTTATTTCTTTCTTTATGCAGGGTGGAGGCAAGGTCTATGTCCTGCCCGGCTTTCAGGCTGAGTTTGTTTTCCGCTTCCATGGTTCCGGTATTCCGGATATCCCGCAGGGCTTCTTCCATGAGGGTGGAGGCTTTTATGGTGCCTCCCTCGTTATTGATGTCGGAGGCGGAGAGGCGCATCGTGTCTCCTGCGATAACGGTGCCGCGTGAGAGGATGTCATTGGTGGCACGGATATCTATATTTTCTGCGGAAATAAGGGCAGAGCCTGTAAAGGTGCCGTTCTTTCCATGCGCCAGATAGACTTCCGGCACGAGGGCTTTGACGATGTTCCCGTCAGGCAGAAGGACGGAGGATTCCACCATCCAGACGATGTCTTCTTTGAGGGCGGCCTTCTGGTCTTCGGTGAGGGCCATGCCGATGCGGACGTCTTTATTTTCTTGGGCCCATCTCACAGCGGCGTCCATGAGGGCTTTGTATTCGGTTTCTCCTGCCGGTTTTCCTTTGAGCTGCATGAGCCGGTCGCGGACGATTTGGCTTTCATAGTAGCCGTCGCCCAGACGTTTTTCGAGTTTCTCCGGGTCGTACTGCATCCGGCGGAAGAAGTAGTCTGAGGACAGGAAGGTTTTTCTATCCGCATAGGCCGGGTCGGTTTCCACAAGGTAGCGGGCCGTCGGATCGGAGGTGACATGATACAGGCTGCTGTCGGAAATATGAAGCGGTTTTCTTTCTGACGGACTCAAGTATGCTTCTGCTTTCGCCCCTTCATATACCGGGCTTGTATGGGCTTTATGTACGGCGGCTATGACGGTCGTATCGGTGACTGCATCAGCGGGCATATAATCAGTGCGGGTTGTCCGTGTTTCTGTCCTTTTATGAATATGGGCTCCATGGTGGACTCTTTTGGTCCAATAGGAGGTGGCGGTTCCTTCTTCTTTTACTGTTTTATGTCCTTTTTCGTCCCGATTTTCTATCTCTGCCCCATGGATGGTAAGGGTCTTGCCGGCGGTCATCACGCTCCTGTCATTCACTGCCCTGCCGGCTTCGAGGGAAAGGCTGCCGCCGGCTGCTATGTGCGCGGGGTCTGTCGTGTCTATCCGGTCTTCATAAACGGACCGGTCATAGATGTAGGTGGTGAAGTGGTCATAGTCTCCGCCGTCCGGTGTATACAGGTGGTCTACATGTCCATGGCGCTCTATGTAGGCTGCGCCTTCTGTTCCTTTTCCGCCCAAAGTGAACCGGTCTGTCTGTCCCTGCCCTACGGCTTCTTCGTGGTGGGTTTTCCCTGTCAGAACGTTTTTAGTGGAGAAGTGTTCATTGCGGTTTTCCAAATGGTTCACGCCGATTGCCATATTTCCGCCGCTTTCCAGATAGGCACTTCTGTTTTCTATTTTTTCTGTTTTCCCCGTTATTTTCCCATTCTCATCTGATTGTCCGCCGATGGTCAGGTTTCCTTCGGCACGGATGAGGGCGTGTTCGGTATTGGTCAGTGTGCCGGCAACGGAAAGGTTCATGTGTTCCCGGGATGCGATCACGGGTGCTTTCTTTTTATATGTCCCCAGATTATCCAATGTATCCGCTTCCACGGACAGTCTTGTTCCATAGATGCGTCCCGTGTTTTCATTGGTTATGTGGTTTGCCCGGATATGTACATTTTCTCCATTGACCAGCCCATGGTTTGCCCATGTGTTTTCTGCTACGGTTTCTGTGTCCGCTCCTTTTATTTCTCCGGTTTCTTCATTCCGGATGTTTTTACTTTCCAGTGCCAGGTGTCCGCGGGAAAGGATCTCTTTGCGGTTGGTTATATTTCCTTTTACGGCTAGTGAAAGGCTGCTGCCTGCTTCCAGGCGCCCTGTATTGGTAAAGTCTTTTTCCAACAGGATTCCGGCTTTTTTCCCGGCGGATACGATGCCGTCTCCGGTCATCTTATCCGTTTGTATGTTTATATTCCCATCGGCCGCCAGTGTGCCTTCTGTATTGGTTAATGCATGTCCCGCTTTAATCTGCTGGCTGCCGCCGCTTTTGATGGTACCTGCCGCATTGTTTATGGTGTCTCCGGTTTCTATGGACAGGTTGTTTCCGCTTTCCATGGCGTGTCCTGCATTGTCCAGTGTTTTTCCGGCATAGATGTCCATGTTTTCTCCGGCAAGGAGTTTGCCTTGGTTACGGATATTTTCTTTGGCCGCCGCGGACAGATTTCTTTCTGCGGCGATGGTTTTATCGTTTTCCAGGTGGCTTGCGCGGAGGTCTGTATTTCCTTTGCTGTAGATGGTGCCGCTGTTTTTCAGGTCGCCGTTCCAGTCAAGGGTGAGGTTGTCTTCGGCGCTCCATGTACCGCTGTTATTGACGCCCAGTCCTTTTTCTGTCCCCACTAAGGTGATCCGTCCGGCGTACATGCCTCCTATGGCGGCGGTATCGAGGGCGAAGGCGGGGCGTCCTCCTTTCCCTTCTATGGCAGAGGCTTCGAGGGTCTTTGCGTCTATGCTGTTGGCCCCGGTGGTGATATGGAGGTCTTTGGCCCAGATGCCTGCGTTGATTTTCACGGCGCGGGAAAGGATGGCAAGGCTTTCCGTTTCTTTTCCGTTCAGGCCTTTTCCTTCGATGAGGATGTCCCCTCCTGTGATGTCGAAGCGCTGCAAATGGTCTTTTCCGTCATAGACGGGTTTTCCTGTGGTGAGGAAGGCTTTGCCTGTATTGATGAATCCGCCTCCGTTTACGGTGATGCCGTTCGGATTGGCAATGACGACGTCTGCCCTGTTTCCTGCCACTTCCAGAAATCCGTCCATGGATGTGGAACCCGCGCCGGTGACTTCGTTTACGATGATTTTGGCCGGTCTTTCTGCCATGTTATTGTTCCCCTGTACGTATCCTGCCAGTTCGGTTTTGGAGAGGGTGTAGGAGTTGTTCAGGATGGCGCCTTTGTCCGGCACGTTGAAGGTTTCGTATTCGTTCCGGGATACGCCGCCGGAGGAGGGGGCGGTGATATTGACAAGGGGTATGCCGTTTGCTGTTTCTTCTACTTGCGGCTGATGGCGGGCTTCCGCTTTCGGATCGGGCATGATGGGGCCTGCCGCCATGCCGGCGGCGCTTGTCATAAACAGTCCCGCTGCCAGCCATATGGCTATATTCCATCTGAGTCGTTTGCTTGTGCTTGTTTTCATTGATAATGCACCTCTATTCTAAATATGAGTCCCAAAACACTTTGCGTCTCTTCTTTTTCATTCAGGCTGCTTCCCATATTTCCTACGCGAGGCATGCCCAACTGTTCCTTCCGGGTCTCTTTTTCCTGCCGCGTTCCTCCCTGTCTCTCCGCTCCCGTATAAGCTAAAACGGGAGCAGCTGATACCGCTCCCGTCACCATGGTAAAAAATAAAGGTTGCTACAACTTCCTTCCGCATGATCGTTCTCCCAAAGTAATATTTCGAATGATTTCCTTATTTTTAATTATAGTTTACACAGAAGACATTGTAAATATTTCATTTATCGCCTCATAAGAAATTAGGTTATAAAAAAAGAAGATACCGCTTTATCCGATATCTTCTGTATTTACCTGGCGGAGCGGGGGGGATTCGAACCCCCGCACGGGAGACCCGTCTAACGATTTAGCAAACCGTCCTCTTCAGCCACTTGAGTACCGCTCCGCATAACTGACTTATGTAGAATACACTATCATATACTAAATTGTCAAGCTGTTATTACCTTTTACAGCATCGAGGAACGGAGCTCTTCGCCGCTCTTTTCGCTAAGGTATGCCGGCGGTATATCAAACACCGTTTTACATCCTGTCTGTCCTTCTCTGGCCATGCGCGCGGCAGCTCTCGCATAAGCTGTCATGACATGCGTAGTGAATTCCGGATTCGAATCCAATTTCAGACTGAATTCAATGATATGCTTATGTTCTTTCTCTTTCCCCGTATTTCCACTGCGGAAAACGAAACCGCCATGCGCCAGCCCCTGATGGTTCCTATCAAATTCTTCTTCCGAAATGAAATGAACCACAGTATGATAGTCGGCAAAATAGTTCGGCATCGTCTTAATTTGTTTTTCCACATATGCCGCGTCAGCGCCATCTTCCAAAACGACGAAACATTCACGGATATGTTTCTCTCTTGTGGTAAGCTCCGGATTTTCCCCGTTCCTTACGGCACGCATGGCGCTTTCCACAGGGCAGGTATACTGCTTGGCGTTCTTCACGCCTTTAATACGGCGGATGGCATCGGAATGCCCCTGCGAAACGCCTTTTCCCCAGAAAGTGTAATCTCTCCCGTCAGGAAGAATCACATTCCCATAAAGCCGCGAGAGGGAAAAGAGTCCCGGATCCCAGCCGACGGAAATAATGGCAATCTTTCCATTTTCTTTTGCAGACCGATCGACAGCGGCAAAATGGGCGGGCACCCTGGCATGGGTATCAAACGTATCTACCACGTTGAACATTTTCGCATAGAACGGTGTCTGCTGCGGCAGGTCAGTAGCGCTTCCCCCGCAGAGGAGAAGTACGTCAATCTTATCTTTCCATGCTTCTATTTCTGAGACGGAAATGACCGGCACATTTTCAGAAAGAATCTTTACCTGTGAAGGATCCCGTCTTGTAAAGACCGCTGCCAGTTCCATATCCGGATTATCCCGGAGCGCCGTTTCTACACCGCGCCCTATATTTCCATACCCTAAAATTCCAATCTTTATATTCATACTGTTTCTCCTTTCATCCTGCTGCATTTACGTATCTTAAATCATACGCTTAATTTACCACTTTTTATGCATGATGGAAAGTAATGATTTTTCATTTTATATTGAGTTTTTTGGATAAAAAAGACTGCCATGAACAGCAGCTGATTCCGGCAGGAAATATTTATTCTTCCTTTTCTATTTTTTCAAAACGGTATTTTTGTTTCGCATCAGGATATTTCACCCGGTCCACTTCGCTCATGAACATATCCAGCGGCCGGAGACAGTCTTCGTACGTACCGTAAAGCGCTTTATAAACCACATACATTTCCCCCGTTTCCGTATGACGAGCTGCGGCAATGATAAGATAACAATTCCCTTTAAAGTGCCGCCATACTTCTCCTGCCTTCGGCATTTCTCTTTCCATGGTTTCCCCTCTAATGTTCTTTTGTAATTTCATAGCGCTTTCCATCAGTGGTAAGAGTAATCGTCCCCTGCCTGTCCGTCCGATAAACTTCTATCCCCCATTTTTCCAACCGCTTCATTGTCTGCCTTGAGGGATGCCCGTAATTATTACCGGCGCCGCAGGAAATAAAAACCGCTTTCGGTAAAACGGCACGGAGAAATTCTTCCGTAGAAGACGTCTTGCTTCCGTGATGTCCCGCTTTGAGGACAATACTCTTTACGTCAGCGCCGCTTTTCAAAATGGATGCTTCCTCTTCCGCTTCCGCATCTCCCGTAAAAAGCATCGTAAAATTGCCATATTTCAGCTGCCCCACAATACTTTCATTATTCTGACGCGAATTTTCTCCGCGGGCATTGCTTTTTTCCAAAGGCCCTACAACTGTAAAAGGAACGCCGTCCAGCAATTGTATTTTTTCACCGCCCCGCAGTGTCATGCGGGGAATTTTCCTTTTATCCAGTATCTTTCGATACGTTTTGTACGTGGAAAGGGAAGTAGGCACCCCATTATCATAAACCTGCCTTATTTCCGCATTGGCAAAAACAGAAAACATGCCGCCTATATGATCTCCATGGGGATGCGTGATAATAACGGTATCCACCTTTTTCACGCCGTACTTCCTGAGATACTCCGCCATCCGCGGACGATGCTCCACATCGCCCGTATCAATAAGCGCAAACTTTCCATTTCTTTCAATAAGGATAGCGTCTCCCTGTCCGATATCAAGCATGCGGATAATCAGAGGCGCATCGGATCCCGCTCCACTTCCGCTCCCGCTTCCAAAGATATCAAACCCGCAGCCGGTCCCTGCAAAGACACAAAGGCTGATAAGGAGACAAAGGAAATACTTTATAAAGCGCTTCATCCTTCAATGACCTTTTTACGCGCCAAAGGAATCATGCGGGCCACATCGCTTGCCGTATACCCCACCGGCATCTTTTCGGCAAGCAGGTCTCCCGCCAGTCCGTGAAGGTATACGCCTGCCACAGCAGCCTCTTCGGCAGAAAGTCCCTGCCCGATAAAGGCAGCAATGATGCCGGTCAGCGTATCCCCCATACCGCCTGCGGCCATGCCCGGATTCCCCGTGGAATTCACCCATGCCCTGCCATCCGGTACGGCAATAACCGTAGGCGCTCCTTTCAGCACAAGCACCACATGGTTTTCCTTAGCATACCGGATCGCTTCATCGATCCTGCCGGCTTCCACATCTTTTGCGGTAAGTCCGGTAAGGAAAGCAAATTCTCCCACGTGGGGCGTCAGAACCACATCAGCAGGGCAGTTTCTCAGATTGATTTTTTGATGGCCGACAGCAAAGAGCGCGTCCGCATCCACAACCATGGTCTTACGGCAGTGCTCCAGCATATCCGCCACAAAGGTCTGCGTTCTTTCGTTCCGCCCCAGACCCGGTCCCAACGCGACAACGTCATACATCCCGGTCTGCTTCACTGCCTTATCTAACATATCCTCGGTAAAGCAAGGGGCATCCCCGCAGGAAGAAACCATCACTTCCGGAATTTTCCCTGCCAGCTGGAAAGCAGCATTCCCTACGGAAACAAGAGCAATCTTTCCTCCGCCACCGTAAAGCGCCCCCTGTGCTGCCAGCAGACCCGCGCCCGCCATCCCTTCCGAACCGGCAAAAATGCCTATAAATCCATTTGTTCCCTTATGGGCGGCAAAACTCCGCACAGGAAGAAATTCATAAATATCTTTTTCTTCCACCAGCTTTACAGGAAAATGTTCCCTGGCGCCGTTTGGGATGCCGATGGGTGAGTACAAAACGGTTCCTGCATATCCATTTCCCGGATAAAGGACATGCCCCCGCTTTACGGAGCCTAACGCCACCGTGTAATCGGCATTCACCACCGCCCCCGCCGCACAGCCGCTGTCAGAAAACATGCCGCTGGGAACATCCACGGAAACAATAACCGCTTCCGAATCATTCATGGCAGTAATAAGCTCCGCCGTGCTTCCTTTCACATGATGTTTCAGACCTGTGCCGATGAGCGCGTCTACAATAATATCCGCACCTGCCAGATATTCCTTTGCGTCATCCGCGCCTGCAACGGAAATCACGGGAATTCCCATTTTAGCCGCTATATTTTTATACAATAAAGAATTCTCTCCCATATGGGATGCATCCCCCATGACAAGAACCGCCACATCAGCACCTTCGGAAAGAGCGTACCGTGCCGTGACGAATCCGTCACCCCCGTTATTTCCGCTGCCGCAGACGATGACCACCCGCGCGTCTTCCCAGGATATTTTTTCTTTCATAAGCTGCACCACGGAAGCGCCGGCGTTTTCCATAAGCACCGACTCCGGCAGCCCGTATTCCGTCATGGCGCGTTGATCCAAAAGTCTTGATTCCTCAGATGTTGTCAGTATCATGATTTTGCCTCCATCACAACAACGGCAATAGACATACCGTCTTCATGGGAAATGGAAACGGACATATCCGTAATCCCCAATTCCTCCGCCCGCTTTTCAAAATTCCCCTGCAAGTGGAGAACAGGCGCCCCCCACTTTGTCCATGACAGGTACGCATCGCCAAAACCTGAACCGAAGATCCCTATCCCCAGTGCTTTCCCTGCTGCTTCCCGTGCTGCCCAGAGCGCCGCGTAAGAATAAGCCTTATTTTTTCCTTTTGACTCACAGTGCGCCCGTTCTTCCTCCGTAAACATTTTTTCAAGGCGGGACGGAAATTTTTCACAAATCCGTTCCCAGCGTGCCGCTTTCACCATATCTACACCGACATACATAGGCTGCTCCTTTTCCTTTGCTCTTTCCATAAACCGATCTGAAGGAAATATGTTTATTCCAGCATTTCCTTTATTTTAACGAATAGCCTGCTTTTACACAAACCGACGGCATTATAAAAGATTTCTTGCCACAGAAAGCGAAACATGGTAAAATAACACGGTATGAATGACACAGACGGGAGGTGAAACAATTGCCGCAAATAAAATCCAACATAAAGACCATGAAAACTGACGCAAAGAAGAGAGCTGCTCATGCCGCTGTCCGTTCCCGGATCCATGGTGCTGTCAAGAAAGCTGTAGCTGCTGCCACAACCGACCAGAAGGACATCGCCCTTCGCGAAGCGCAGAGCGTTATCGATACCGCTGCGCGGAAAGGCATTATCCATAAAAATGCTGCCGCTCGTAAAAAATCCCGTCTGAATGCAAGCGTCAATGCTGCCATCGCTGCAGACAGCGCAGCAAAGTAATCATCTGACGGAAAAGGCGAAGACCTGTGTCCTCGTCTTTTTTTATTGCCACCTTTCATGTGCCGGGCAAATACACGCTGCGCATAAAATTTCCTGCCTGCAGAAACAGGCATAGGTGGATATCAAATGACCGGATCAGTAAAACTAACCAAAAATATCCGCCCATATAAACACAGATAAAAGCGCCATTCCCATCAAATACAGAAACAGCGCTTTTCTTTTCTATTTTCTTTTTTTCAAACGCTTCAACCCTTTATCGGCAATATCATGACGGTACTGCATACCCCGCCAGCTGATTTTTGAGACACCTTCATAGGCCTTATCCCGCGCTTCTTTCAATGTCGGCGCGACAGCCACCACATTCAGCACACGGCCGCCATTAACAAAGTACCTGCCTTTTTTCTTCATACTGCCCGCATGGAACACGAGGCAGCCGGTCTTTTTGGCTTCCTCCAGCCCTACTATCTCCTCTCCCGAGGAATGGGTGGCTGGATATCCTTCCGATGCCAGGACGACATCCACAGCACAGGCGTTTTTCCATTCCACCTTTTCCTTTTTCAAGGTTCCTTTCGTGCAGGCAAGCATGATCTTCGCAAGATCGCTTTCAAGAAGCGGCAGAACGGCTTCCGTCTCAGGATCTCCAAATCGGCAGTTAAATTCCACCACTTTGGGTCCGTCTTTTGTAATCATCAATCCGGCATAAAGGCAGCCTTTAAACGGGCAGCCTTCTTTTTTCATTGCTTTGACAGCAGGCATAAGAATGGTATCATAAACGATTTTGTCCAATTCTTTCGTCATGACCGGAGCGGGAGCATAAGCCCCCATGCCGCCGGTATTCGCTCCCATATCCCCGTCGCTGATGCGTTTATGATCTTGTGCGGAAATCATAGGAACGATGGTATTTCCGTCAGTGAAGCAGAGAACGCTCGCCTCTTCCCCTTCCATAAATTCTTCAATCACCACGGATTCTCCCGCGCTGCCAAAGGTTTTTCCCTCCAGCATCCCGCGAACCGCCTGAACAGCCTGCTCTTCGGTTTCGGCAATGACAACGCCCTTCCCCGACGCCAGTCCGTCTGCCTTGATGACAAGGGGATATTTCTTTCGTTTTTTGATATAAGAAACGGCCTTTTCTTCATCGGTAAATGTTTCATAAGCAGCTGTAGGGATCTTATACTTTTTCATCAGATTTTTGGCGAAACTTTTCGAACCTTCAATCTGCGCTGCTGCCGCTGACGGTCCGAAGAAAGCCATTCCCTTTTCGGCAAACTTGTCGGCCAGACCTTCCGTCAGCACAGTCTCGGGACCGGCAACGGTGAGATCCACTTCCATCAGACGGGCGAAATCCAGAATATCTTCCGTTCCTTTTACCGGAATTAAATGTGCCACATCTGTCATTCCATCGTTTCCGGGAATGACGTACACTTCTTTTACAGACGGACTGTGTGCCAGTTTCCAGAGCAGCGCATGTTCCCTGCCGCCGCTTCCAATCACTAATACTTTCAAAGCTCCTCCAATCTCAGCTATGGCGGAAATGCCGATGTCCGGTAAATACCATAGCTATACCATACTTATTTGCCATATCGATAGATTCCTGGTCGCGTATAGAACCACCGGGCTGAATGACAGCCGTGATTCCTGCTTTCCCTGCTGCTTCAATTGTATCCCCAAAAGGGAAGAACGCGTCAGACGCCATGATGGAGCCTTTACACTTTTCTCCCGCTTCGGCAATGGCAATATCCGCCGCACCTACGCGATTCATCTGTCCCGCGCCCACGCCGTAAGTGATATCCTTACCGGTCAGCACGATGGCGTTGGACTTAACGTGCTTTACAATCTTCCAGCCGAATTCCAGTGCCTGCCACTCTTCTTCCGTCGGCGCTCTTTCCGTGACACAAGTACAGTCTGCTCTCGTTTCGGAGCTGTCGTCCGGTGTCTGCACGAGAAGTCCGCCGGAAACCTTATGGAGCTGCAGTTCTTTTTCTTCCGTATCCGCCACTTCTACAAGGCGGATGTTTTTCTTCACAGATAAAATATCGACAGCTTCCTGTGAAAACTTTGGAGCCATAATGACTTCAAAGAAAATCGGTTTCATTTCTTCCGCCGTTTCTTTGTCACATTCCCTGTTCATCGCCACAATGCCGCCGAATGCAGATTTGCTGTCCGCCGCAAAGGCCCGCTTAAACGCGTCGAGGGCACTTGTACCGAGAGCGGTACCGCAGGGATTCGTATGCTTTACAACCACACAGGCGGGAGTATCTTTCCATTCGCAGGCAAGATCCCATGCCGCTTCCATATCCACAATATTATTATATGATAATTCTTTTCCATGCAGCTGCCTGGCGGAAGCAATGCCGCCTTTCGCTTCCGGATCTCTGTAAAAGGCTGCTTTCTGATGCGGGTTTTCACCATAGCGGAGATTCTGGATCTTTACATAAGCCTTGGCAAAGATATCCGGCAGCCCTTCTCCGCCGCCATTTATTTCTTTTGTCATGTAATCGGCAATGGCGCAGTCATACAGTCCTGTATGAAGAAAAGCTTTTCTTGACAAATCAAAGCGGAACTCTTCCGTCAGCCTGTCTTCCCTGATCCGTTCCAGCACCTCTCCGTACTGCGCGGGATCAACGACAATCGTGACATACTTATAATTCTTTGCTGCCGCACGTACCATGGAAGGGCCGCCGATATCAATATTTTCAACAGCTTCCGCCCGTGTGACACCGGATCTCGCTATCGTTTCACGGAAAGGATATAAATTGACGGCCACCAGATCGATACCGGCAATTCCATGTTCTTCCATCGCTTTTACATGGGCGGGATTGTCACGGACCGCCAGAATACCGCCATGTATTTTCGGGTGAAGCGTTTTCACCCTGCCGTCCATCATTTCCGGAAAACCGGTAAGATCGGAAACGGACATGACCGGAATCCCTGCCTCAGAGATCGCTTTCATCGTACCGCCGGTGGAAATAATCTCCACTCCCAGTTCATGAAGGCCTTTGGCAAATTCCACGATGCCGGTCTTGTCGGATACACTGATCAATGCTTTTTTAACTGCCATTTTCATTCCTCCTCGTGCATGCCTGTCACTGTATGACCCGCTATATGAAGTTTATCTTCGCAATAGGCTTTCACTGCGCGGACATAGGCGGGATGTTCTTCCGCCAGTATACGTACGGAAAGCGTATCTTCCGTATCATGATCATAAACCGGTACCGCCACCTGCGTGATAATTGGGCCGTCATCAAGCCCTGTTCCCACAAAATGGACAGTACATCCCGCCACTTTTACCCCCGCCTCTATCGCCTGCCGCTGTGCATGGAGTCCGCGAAAACTGGGCAGCAGGGCGGGATGGATATTGATAATGCGGTTTTCAAAAGCCTTTATCAAATTTTCGCCACAGATACGCATATATCCTGCCAGACAGATCAGATCGGGTGCGTACGATTTCGCCGCTTCCAAGATCTTCTCATTATAGTCAGCTTTATCCCTGCATGTCTTCATTTCAATGACCGTTGCAGGCACCTTCCATCTTTCTGCCCTCTGAAGAACAGGCGCGTCGTGATGGTCGCAGATAACGCCTACGATCCTCCCCTTAATCGTTCCGTCCACGGCAGCTTCATGGAGAGCTTCCGCATTGGAGCCGCGGCCTGACGCAAATATCAGTATGCGCTTATTCATGGAAAAGCCCGCCTGTCACAATGACATCCCGATTTCCTTCACTGATTGTGCCGACTTCATAAACAGCTTCGCCGATGTTCTTCAATATTTTTTTCGCCTTTTCTGCTTCCCCACGGCTCAAAATGAGGAGCATTCCCAGTCCGCAGTTAAAGGTGCGGTACATTTCACGGGGCTCTACGCCGCCCTGCTCTTTGATGAAAGAAAAAATTGGAAGTAGCGGCCATTTATCCGCATCAAGGACAGCTCTTGTCCCCTCCGGAAGGACACGGGGAATATTATCATAAAAACCTCCCCCTGTAATATGGACAAGTCCTTTCACGTCAGCGCCCTTCAGTACGGGAAGGACAAGTTTCGGGTAAAGCTTTGTCGGCGTAAGTACGACTTCTCCGAGAGGTTTGTCAAACCCTTCATAAGTTTCTTTTAAATTTAAATGATTGTCAGAGATAATGCGGCGTACCAGGGAATAACCGTTAGAATGGATACCTGTGGAAGGCAGTCCGAGGATAACATCGCCGGCCGTAATCTTTTCACCGGTAATTAAGTTTTTCCTATCCACAATCCCTACCGCAAAACCTGCTACGTCATAGTCGCCTGATGCGTAAAAGCCGGCCATTTCCGCCGTTTCACCGCCAAGAAGCGCGCACCCCGATTCGATGCAGGCATCAGCCACGCCTTTGACAATCTCCGCCATCAGTTCCGGATCCAGTTTCCCCGTCGCGATATAATCCAGAAAGAAAAGCGGGCGCGCCCCCTGTACGAGAACATCATTAACACTCATCGCCACGCAGTCCTGCCCGATGGTATGATGTATCCCCATTTCAATGGCAAGACGCAGTTTCGTCCCTACACCGTCCGTGCCTGAAACAAGGATGGGATCTTCAGACAATTCGTCTTTCAGGCGGAACAGGCCGCCAAAGCCGCCCAGATCCCCCAGCACCCCTCTTGTATAGGTCGCCTGCACAGATTTTTTAATCAGTTCCACTTCTCTTTCTCCGGCGTCGATGTCCACGCCCGCTTCCGCGTAAGTCAGCCCCTTTTTCTTTTCGTCCATATGTCTCTCCTTATTCTTTCATACCGTCGAGTCCGCTGCCCGGCACCGGTTCGGGATAATCACCGTCAAAGCAGGCAAAACACATATCTTTGGCCCGTATGCGGGAAATGGATTCCGCCAGTCCTTTTTGCGACAGATAGTGTAGCTTATCGGCGCCAATCATTTTGCAGATTTCTTCTTCCGAATGGCTCGCGGCAACCAGCTGCCTCCGCTGCGCCGTATCAATGCCGAAGAAACAAGGGAATCTGACAGGAGGCGAACTGATGCACATTTTTATTTCCTTTGCGCCTGCATTCCGCAGCAAACGGATAATGATACCGCTTGTTGTTCCGCGGACAATGGAGTCGTCCACAAGGATGATTCGTTTCCCCTTTACATTCATGACAATCGGATTCAGCTTCATCCGTACCGCCCGTTCCCTCTGTTTCTGCCCGGGCTGGATAAAAGTACGCCCCATGTACTTGTTTTTCAAAAGTCCTTCCACATAAGGAATGCCTGACGCATGGGAATACCCTAATGCTGCCACATTGCCCGAATCGGGGACACTCATGACAACATCACCTTCATAATGCGTTTCTTCCCATAAATGGCGGCCCATAGACAGGCGTGCTTCATAGATATCCTGTCCATTCATCACGGAATCGGGACGGGCAAAATAAATATACTCAAAGGCGCAGATCCCGAGGCGGGGCGCCTTTTTTCCATACATCGTGCTATGGACGCCGTCATCATCAATTCTTACAATTTCTCCGGGAAGGATATCGCGGACAAATTCCGCGTCAATCGCATCAAGAGCAGGCGTTTCCGAACAAAGTACATAACCGCTTTCTGTCTTGCCCAGCGCCATCGGACGATAGCCGAAGGGATCCCGGAATCCGTAAACTGCCTGATTGGTACACGCCACGACGGCATATGCACCGCGGATTTCATCCATGACGCCCTTGATCCTGTCCTCCATCACGACTGCTCCCGCATGGGCAAGGAGTTTGATAATGATCTCCGTATCCATGGTGGTCTGGAAGGTAGATCCGCTTTGAAGGAGTCGGTTTCTGAGAACTTTTGTATTCACCAGATTCCCGTTGTGGGCAAGAGCCAAAGGCCCTTCCGCGCCTTCCAGCTGCAGCGGCTGGATATTGCTCGGAATGGAAGATCCCGTCGTGCTGTACCGCACATGGCCGATGCCTATGAAGCCTTCTTTTTCAGGAAGTTTGCGGAAGACTTCCGTGACAAGACCCATGCCGCGGAATGTTTCCATCGTATGCCCGTCGCTGACAGTTATTCCCGCACTTTCCTGACCGCGGTGCTGCAAAGAAAAAATCCCGTAATATGTTTCAAGAGCAGCAGGCCGGTTTCTGTCATAGATGGCAAAAACCCCGCATTCTTCATGAAACTTGTCATCGCAGGCAGCCATATTCCCGTCATCCACTTTCAGAATTTTTCTCCCGTGAGAAGTTCGTAGGCTTCCACATACTTGCCGATCGTCTTATCAATGATTTCCTGCGGCAGCACATCCCCCGGATTCTCTTTCAGGTAGTCGCGGACAAACTGTTTGTCATAAGACGGCTGCCCTTTCCCCGGTGCGTAACCGTCCAGCGGCCAGAAGCGTGAATTGTCAGGCGTCAGCATTTCATCACCGAGAACGATATTTCCTTCCTTATCCAGACCGAATTCAAACTTAGTGTCCGCAATGATGATGCCTTTAGACAGCGCGTAATCGGCGCATTTCCTGTACAGAGCAAGTGTTAAGTCACGAAGCCTTTCCATGTATTCCTTCCCTTTTCCCGGGAAGGTCTTTTCAATCCATTCCGCCCCTTCTTCCATGGAAATATTCATGTCATGCTCACCGACAGGCGCTTTGGTAGAAGGAGTGAAAATCGCTTCAGGGAGCTTTTCACACTCCTCAAGCCCTTCCGGCAGACGGATACCGCAGATGGTACCGTCTTTTTTGTAGCTTTCCCAGCCGGAGCCTGTGATGTATCCGCGAACAATGCATTCTACAGGAATCATCTCCAGCTTTTGGGTTTTCATGCTGTTTCCATCAAATTCGGGTTTTCGGAAAAACGCAGGCATATCCGCTGCGTCAATGGAAATCATATGGTTCGGCACCACGTCTTTTGTAAAATCAAACCAAAACTTGGACATCTTGTTCAGCACTTCACCTTTTTTGGGAATCGGATTTTCCAAAATATTATCGAATGCGGAAATGCGGTCAGTGCAAACCATGATAAGGCTGTCGCCCAAATCATACAATTCACGAACTTTCCCCGATTTAAAAGGCTTATATTCTTTCATCATACCCTCCCTGTCCCCTATATAATTATTTCAATTCTTTCTGTAACTTTTCATCTTTACGATAAATTTCAGCAGCCATTTCTTCACGGTATTCTTTATATTTTCTATAAAGATCTCTGTCTGCTGCCGCGCCGATTTCCACTGCCAGGTACGCCGCATTTTTAGCGCCGTCAATCGCCACTGTCGCCACAGGAATCCCCGACGGCATCTGGACAATGGAAAATAAAGCATCCATGCCGTCCAGCCTGGCTCCTGACAACGGTACACCGATAACAGGACGAAGTGTCATAGAAGCCACTACGCCGGGAAGCGCTGCCGCCATACCCGCGCCGGCAATAAAGCAGGCTGCCCCTTTTTCTTCCTGTGCCAGAATAAATTCTTCCAGCTTCTTAGGTGTACGATGGGCAGATGCGATCGCCATATCATATGTCACGCCGAAACCGCTTAAAACTTCTGCGGCTTTCTTCATGACCGGCAGATCGGAATCACTGCCCATGACAATACCTACATGCATAGTTCCCTCCTTGAACAAAAATAAAAGCCCCCTGCTTCCCATAACAAGCAGTGAGCCTATTGCACAATACTAAAATGACAGTCATAAATAAAAAAGGCATTCTCTTCCCGTTTGTCCAAAACGCAACCGGAATCAAGAAACCTGCCCATTTTTCCTCCTTTAATAAGAAAAGCCCGCCATAACCACACGGGTTCCGCTTACAATAGATTGTGACTGTATCTTTACATATTTTAATATTTCCATATTGCCTTGTCAATGAAAGTTAATCTGATAAATTACTGATTTTATAAGGATTTTTTATTATAATTATTTTCTTACTATCAGCTTATACAGTTTTTTTATTCTTTAATAATTCATACTTCTAATCTATGCTTTTGTCTTCCTGTCAGGAAAAAGAACGGCACTGCCGCTGCCTGCATAAGCGCCGATATTGCCGCCATCCATAAAATAGAAGCATCATATAAAATTCCTAAAAGAAAACTTCCAATAAACCAGGATACACCAAATCCTGTTTCAAAAATCCCATACCCCACCGCTCTTTCATGTTTAGGTACGATAGCAGCCACGGCCGCTTTCAGTGTAGACTCCTGCGCCCCCATACCTATGCCCCAAAGAAGAACGCCGGCATACAGCCAGTAGGAAGACGGTGCCATAAAGATAAAAAACACAAAAGGCATCGACAGCAATGTAGACCATGCGAGAGATACGGTACCGTACTTATCATAAAGCCAGCCGAAGAACAAAGCGGAAAACGCATCCGCCGCCATAGCTGCCGCATACAGCAGGGAAATTTCCGCTTTCCCTGCCAGCCCTGATTTCACCGCGTGCAGTGCCACTATCGGAAAATCAATAAAACCGAAGGCAAATAAAGCGGTTCCCACCATGTAAATTTTAAAACGGAAACCAAGATGTGCCTCTTTGGTTTCTTTAACTTCCGGCTCAAATTTTTCAGGATCGGGGAATTTTATTTTAGCTAAAATAACTGCTGCTATGCAAAGAAATGCCGGTATGCCGAGGAATAAAAAACTTTTCCCATAAGCTGTTTCCATCCCCTGGCTTCCATAATAAGACAACACCCAGAAAATCAACACCGGCCCCAGGAACGCGCCAAGCTGATCTAAAAACTCCTGAATGGCAAAACTTTTCCCGAGTCCTTCCTGGGATGCGGCATAAGAAAGAAGCGTGCTCTTGGCAGGCTGCCGTATCGCTTTCCCCACCCGCCCCAAAATGATAAAGCATGCTGCCATCATCCAATTCCCATCAGGTACAAAAGCAAGACAGGGGATGGCAAGTACTGCCAGCGCATACCCGCCAACAGTCATAAACCAATATTTCCCGCTGCGGCTTGCAATGATACCGGTCACAAACCGAAGTCCGTATCCTACGAGCTCGCCGGCTCCCGATATACATCCCACCATTGCCGCAGATGCCCCCATCATCCCCAAGTATGCGCCAAAGATACCGCGCGCCCCTTCCTGCGTCATGTCGGCAAATAAACTTACTATCCCCATCAGGCAGATAAAAACTACGGCTGATGAATTCTTTCTGACTGTCATTCCGCCTCCTTGCTACGCTTCCGGTTCCTCCAGCCCCAATTCCTCTTCATACCCGGTAAGGATACGGCCGAATTCTTCCTCCGTAAGCGCTTTCATAATCTCCCGGCGGAGTACGGTCGCCTTAGGAAGCCCATGGAAATATCGGCTCGCATGGGCCCGCATTTCCCTGACCGCCGTCTGCTCCCCTTTTTCGATACATAATCCATGCAGATGTTTCCTTGCCATGGCAAGCCGTTCTTCCCAGCTCGGCACGGGAAGTATCTCTCCTGTTTCCAGATATGTATTCACCGCCCTGAAAACCCACGGATTCCCCCATGCTGCTCTGCCGATAGCAACTGCCGCACATCCTGTTTCCTCTATCAGCGCTTTTGCCGTAGGGCCATCTGCCACATCCCCGTTTCCAATGACAGGAATACGGACGGCATTCACAACCTTTTTGATTTCTCTCCACTCCGCCCTTCCCGCATAAAAATCTTCCCGTGTCCGGCCATGGACAGTAACGGCTGCCGCCCCCGCCGATTCTGCCGCCATTGCTAATTCTACGGCATTGATCGTATCTCGCGACCAGCCCAGACGCATTTTTACGGTAACAGGAATCTTCACCGCTGCCGCTACAGCTGAAATAATCTCCTCTGCCAGCGGCACATTTTTCATCAATGCTGAACCGTCGCCATTCTTTACAACCTTTTGCATGGGACATCCCATATTGATATCCACTATATCAGCGCCAGCCTTTTCCATCACTTTCGCCCCAAGCGCCATAACAGCGGGATCACTGCCAAAAAGCTGGAGAGATACGGGATGTTCTTCTTCCGCAATTTTCAGCATATCCTTCGTTTTCTCATTATGATAATAAAGCCCTTTCGCACTCACCATTTCCGCCGTCGTAAGGGCGGCGCCCATCTTGCGGGCAATGACACGATACGCCAGGTCACTCACCCCCGCCATGGGGGCAAGCAGGGCAAACCCGTCCAGCTGTATATTTCCAATCCGTGGATATCCCATGCCTATTCCTTTACTGTCACAAATTGTTTGCAGTTATGTTATATTATATTATCATATTGCCAAACGGGGAAAGTCCATTTCTCCCGCTCTAATGAAATACTCTTTATACTTTGTTTACACCGCGCAAAAACGGCAGCCCCTTATCAATCGGATCTGCCGTTCCTTTTTACGCCCTCAATGTCGTTCGGAGCAGACGCAAGAATGCTTTATGGGAAAACAGGGAAGCGGTAATGTGACACAAAGTGAAGAATCTGTCACTCTGATGATGTCTCACCGGCTTTTATATCGCGGTAACGGCTTCCAGCTTATAAACTCCATTCCTTATTTCTTCAATTCTTTCAGGTTGTCCAGAAGGTTTCTGTGGTACCACTTTTCCGACAGGCGGGCAATCGTACCGTCATCAGTAAGTTTTTTCAGCGCCGCGTCAATTTCCGCCGCCAGTTTCTCTTCTTTCTTATTGACAATAACAACGATTTCATTGACTTTAATCGGCTTGCCTACTGTCACAACTTCAATCCCCATCGCTTTTGCTGTTTCTTCCACACCGAAGTTATCCGGGTATACCATGAAATCATACTGGCCGGTTTTGAGGGACTGCAGACGATCTGCTACGGTAAGCCCGTCCTGAATCGGTATTTCTTTCATGATATTGTCATGGGCAGCGTTCCAGTCGGTGAGAACCTTATAAATGCCGCCGTTCGGTGTATTCGGTACCTGTTTGCCATTCTTTACCGCATCTTCCAGATCGGAAAATTTATTCTGATTCTCTTTCAGTACATAAATCATGACGGAACTTGCACCTATGGGCGTATTCGGAACGATATAGTCCTTTTCGCGGCGGGGTGTCCTGTAATAACCGCCGGAAGCGACTTTCGCATCGCCCGATTCCATCATGACGTCCTGCGTTTCAGGCGGAACTGCTTTAATATCCAGTGTATAATCTTTCAGATTCTTGTTCACTTCCTGCCAGATATCATATTCAAATCCCTGGATTTTTCCATCTTCATCCTGCCAGGCAATCGGCCGCTCCGTGCTGGATACGACTAATTTTACTGCTGTTTTATTTCCCGCATCCGCCGCTTTCGGCGCGTCTTTCTTTTCACCGCCGCAGCCGGCGAAAGCGCCTATAATCATTGCGGAAGCAGCTAATGCGGAAATAATTTTCAAACTTTTTCTCATGATGTGATCCTCCTTTAAATACAATTGAATTACTGTTTTTTGTAAAATTGATGAAACGCGGGCGAAGAAATTCCAATAAAGAGGAGACAGCTGTAAAATCCCCATTTCATATTGTCCAGTTCTCTGGCGATCAATCTGCCCATCTTCATCATCCTTTCCGTAAATAAAAAATCTCCCGCCCATATAGGACGAGAGACCCGTGATTCCACCTAATTTTATGCATATGTCACCACACACACCTCATCGGGTACCGGGAAAAATCCTCTATACCCTGACTCTGTATCGGGAGTACCCGGGAAGATCTACTGCACGTTCGATCCGCCGGACTCAGAAATGCACTTCAGCATCCTATCCGTATCCGCTTGCACTCTCCGGACTCGCTTTGCCGTATTCGGACTGCCTACTCTTTTCTTCATTGCCTTAAGTTGTCCCTTACTCTACCATCAATATTCCATTCTGTCAACAGAAAATCAATTATTCCATACGAAGTACCTTGAAATGTCTGTCATCTTTCCGTTTCACCGCACTTTCCGGACCATGTCCGACAGCAACTCCCAGAAGCGGGTAAACGCCTTCCGGCAAATTCATCTTTTTGATATATTCCGCATTTTCACCTAAATGACGGATAAAGCCGAAGAGAATAACAGATCCCAGCCCCAATTCCGCCGCTTTAAGATGGATATGCTCCGCAATAATTCCCGCATCATACCGCATGAGATAATCCACCGCTTCCTTCGTGCGGCAGATCAGAAACAGCAGAGGCGCACCAAAAAGCGGATCCCCGCCTCCGGTTTCTTCCTTTTCTTCTTTTGCAATAAGGTCAAGTATTTCCCTGTCCCTTACTACGACAAGATTGTATCCGCCGTCATTATGTTTTCCCACGGATGAAGCCATGGCTGCGTCAAGCATGGCTTTTTCATCTTCCTGTGAAACGATTTCCTTTGTATAGCGGCGGACAGATTTCCGCAAAGCGAGCACTTCATTAAATTCCATAGTCATTCCTCCTTTGGCTTGCTGTCTTTATTATGACAGACCGGAGACATTTTTTCTATGAAAACATGTAATGTGCAGTAAGCATTTCAGTTTTTTCAAACATCAGTTTGACATTTCAAATTTATCATGCTACCATGACTTTAAATTGAGCAGAAATGCGGAAAGGAAGTACCACGATGGACTATCAGGCACATGCAATGGTGATTTGTTGTAACATGGCATGTTGCTGTCATGTCCGTTTTGCGTGCGCTCCTTTTTATACACTTTCTGTCAATGATATGATTAACTGAATGGCAGGAACGGATCAGCGGGAAGCGCAGGCTTCCCGTTTTTATTTTGGATATTTTCCATCAGATTGCCGCCAAAAAGAAAAGGCGGCGCCATTCTAAAGGAGCTTATCTTGGATATTGATTTTATGATGAAATACGCTCCCCTTTTCGCAAAGGCGGCATGGACGACACTTGGCATCGGCGCAACCGGTATTTTTCTTTCTTTTCTTGCAGGACTTGTCATCAGCGTGATCCGATACAGAAAAATTCCTTTTCTTCTTCCCCTTTCCACGGCATATGTGGAACTGTCAAGAAATACGCCTCTCCTGGTCCAGCTTTTTTTCCTCTACTTCGGTCTTCCAAAGGCAGGCATCCATATTTCCGGTGAAACCTGCGCCGCCGTAGGACTCACTTTCCTTGGCGGAAGCTACATGGCGGAAGCCCTCCGAAGCGGAATTGAGTCTGTATCTGTCTCTCAATATGAATCGGCAGCCGCCCTCGGCCTTACGGAGCATCAGATTTTCCGTTTCGTACTTCTTCCGCAGGCTTTTACCGTTTCCCTTCCTCCTCTCTGCGCAAACGTCTTATTTCTTATCAAAGAAACCTCTGTTTTCAGCGTCTGCGCAGTGCCTGACCTGATGTACATCGCCAAAGACCTCATCGGACTTTACTATAAGACTGACGAAACTCTCTGGATGCTCGTCATTTCTTATCTCATCATCCTTCTCCCCATTTCGGCGGGAGCGTCATTATTGGAAAGGAGGCTCCGTCATGGATCATACAGGGATACGGATCCTGTTTGAGGGCAGCAACGGTTTGCGCCTTCTTTCCGGATTATGGACGACCGTGGAAATATCCCTTCTTTCCGTAATCGGCTCCGTGATTTTTGGCCTTTTTACCGGTCTTTTCATGACACTCCAGAACAGAGCGGCAAAACTTATTTCCCGATTTTACCTGGAGTTTATCCGCATCATGCCGCAGCTTGTCCTTCTCTTCATCGCCTATTTCGGCATCACGCGAGCGTTTGGTATCAGCCTGTCCGGATTTACCGCCTCTGTCATCGTTTTCATCTTATGGGGAACGGCAGAAATGGGCGATCTTGTCAGAGGCGCGCTTATCTCTATCCCTAAGAGCCAGTATGAAAGCGCGGAAGCTTTAGGCCTTTCCCGCCGGCAGATGTACCGATTCATCATTATCCCCCAGTCGCTCCGACGCTTGCTTCCGCCGGCAATCAACCTGTTTACGCGGATCATCAAGACCACCTCTCTCGTCGTCCTCATCGGTGTCGTGGAAATGCTGAAAACAGGCCAACAGATTATTGAGGCAAACAGATACACCGCTCCCGACGCGGCGCTTTGGATCTACGCCGCAATATTTTTCCTTTACTTCCTCGCCTGCTATCCACTTTCCCGAATGGCGGCCTATTTGGAAAAGAAATGGACAGACTGATATGGCAGAAAACATCCTGCTCCACACAGAGCATCTCAGCAAAAAATTTGGAGAACAATTTATCTTGAAAGACATCTCTCTTGATGTAAAGAAAAGTGAAGTCGTCGTGATTATCGGACCGTCAGGCTGCGGCAAATCCACTTTCCTGCGATGTATCAACGGCCTTGAGCCGCTTTCGGGAGGAAAAGTGGAACTGGACGGGCAGAATATTTCCGATGGCTCCGTCTCAAGAGCCGCTATCTGCCAGCGTATCGGCATGGTCTTCCAAAGCTATGACCTTTTCCCTCACATGACCGTTCTGGAGAATATCATCCTTGCCCCTATGGAAGTGCAGAAACGGAAAAAAGAAGAAGTCACCGCCGAAGCAAGGAAACTGCTGAAACGAATCGGACTGGAAGACAAAGAAAACGCCCGTCCCGGAGAATTATCAGGCGGGCAGAAACAGCGCATCGCCATGATACGCGCTCTCATCATGAAGCCGGAAATCATGCTTTTCGATGAAGTCACCGCTTCCCTTGACCCTGAAATGGTGCGGGAAGTCTTAGACGTCATCATGGAGTTGGCAAAAGAAGGCATGACCATGCTCATTGTAAGCCATGAAATGCAATTTGCCCGTGCCGTGGCAGACCGTATCCTCTTCTTTGATCAGGGTGTCATTGAAGAAGAAGGAACCCCATCTGAACTCTTTGATCACCCGAAACGGGAACGGACGAAACAGTTTTTACATTCATTCAGATATGAAAGAAGTCAGTAGAAAGAAGGGATCCCCATGTTAAAGAAACTATCGTACATCCTCACCGTCATTACGCTCATATGTACCATGGCCTTTGCCGCAGGCTGCGGAAGCAAAAATTCCGATGATAAACAGGCTGCGCCGAAAGCCTCTTTCCGTTCCATCGCGGACATTAAGCAGAGTGGAAAGCTGATTATCGGCGTATTCAGTGACAAAGCGCCTTTCGGCTACATTGACAAGGATGGAAATTATCAGGGATATGATGTATACTTCGCCGAGCGTCTCGCCAAAGACCTGGGCGTAAAAGCGGAATATATCTCCCTTGAACCGGCGAACCGTGTAGAATACGCGAAAACGGGAAAAGTAGATATCGTCCTCGCCAATTTCACTGTCACTAAGGAAAGAGCGGAGCAGGTGGACTTCGCCCTGCCTTATATGAAAGTCGCCCTCGGCGTTGTTTCTCCGGCAAAAGCCAACATTACATCCATTGACCAGTTGAAAGACAAGCTGCTTATCGTCGCCAAAGGAACGACAGCGGAAACCTATTTTGCCAAGCACCACCCTGAAGTAAAACTTCTGAAATTTGATCAGTATACAGAAACCTTCAACGCCCTCCTTGACGGCAGAGGCGCAGCCTTCTCCACGGACAATACGGAAGTTCTTGCCTGGGCAATGAAAAATCCGGACTTCAAGGTAGGCATCACTTCCCTCGGCGATCTGGATACCATCGCTCCTGCCGTACAGAAAGGAAATAAAGAACTCCTCGCCTATATCAATGATGAAATAAAAAAATTAGGCGAAGAAAACTTTTTTCATAAAAACTACGAAGCCACATTGGCTCCCGTTTACGGCAGTGCCGTCGATCCTGACGATCTTGTCGTGGAAGGCGGGGAAGTAAAGAAATAATGCACAAAACCGGGCTGCCTGCTGACCATGGGCTGCCCGGTTTTCATTTGCCTTTCTATATTTCCTTTCGCGGAACTGTGCTTAAAAGAACCGTTCATGCTATCATAAGGGCATGGATTCTCATGAAAGGAGAACTTTATGGAACGATTTGATTTTGATACCGTCATCAACAGAAAAAACACGGCTTGCCTTAAATACGATTTCGCCGGAGAATACGGCGTACCCGAAGATACACTCCCCTTTTGGATCGCAGACATGGATTTTAAAGTGGCGGACTGCATCACCGATGCTCTTCGTGACCGCGTGGAGCATGGTATTTACGGGTACTCCGACACAGGCGTTTCTTATTTCCGGGCGCTCGCCGGCTGGGAGAAAAAACATTTCAACTGGGATATCCGCCCGGAATGGCTCATAAAGACTCCCGGCGTCGTTCCCGCCATCAACATCGCCATAAAGGCTCTGACAGAAGAAAATGACGCTGTCCTCATCAATCAGCCCGTTTACCACCCTTTTCATGCCGCTGTCACGCAAAATAACAGGAAACTCATTAACAGTCCCCTTATTCTTAAAGACGGCCATTATGAAATTGATTTTGCCGATCTGGAAGAAAAAATTAAAACCCACAAAGTAAAGGCGGCTGTCCTCTGCTCCCCCCACAACCCCGTGGGCCGTGTGTGGACAATAGAGGAGCTGCATGCCTATGCGGAAATCTGCAGAAAGTACAATGTCGCTGTTATTTGTGACGAGATCCATGCCGACTTCGTCTTCAAAGGGCACAAACATATCCCCTTTGCCTCTGTCAGCGAAGACGCGGCGGATAGGTCTGTCATCTGCACCGCCCCCAGTAAAACTTTTAATATCGCAGGACTCCAGACGTCAAACATCCTTATTCCCAATGAATCCATCAGGAATAAATTTAAATCCGCCCTTGATTCTTTCGGCTATGAACGCCCGAATGTCATGGGTATCATTGCAGCTGAGGCTGCCTACCGCGGCGGGGAAGAATGGCTTGCCGCTGTCTGGGAATACATCGAAAACAATCTTGCTTTTACTAAAAAATTCCTTGCCGGCAGACTGCCAAAAATGAAACTCATCGAGCCGGAAGGGACTTATCTTCTCTGGATCGACTGCAACGCATATGACATCACCGATAAAGAATTAGAAAACAAACTTCTTTACGACGCAAAGCTTTGGCTCGATATAGGCTCCATGTTCGGCCCGGAAGGAAATAAATTTTTCCGCTTCAATATCGCCTGCCCGAAATCCATCTTAGAAAAAGGGCTGGGTCAGCTGGCCGAAGCATTTAAAGAATGACAGCTGAAAAACAAAATGCCCCACCACTGTCGGTCGGCATTTTGTTTTTTTATTCCTGCTTCAGCTGCAATATTCTCTTAAACTCCGCATCCTCACGGAGGAAAGCAAAGTGATCCTGCACAGAAGCCGCGGAAACGACATCCTGTCCTCCAAGGAGAACCGCTTTCTCCAGGTAATCCAATGCCTGCTTCCTGTCTTTCTTATCCGCAAAATTCGTGGCAATCCCGTAGTAAGACCATGTATTCTGCGGATCTGCTTTCAGAACCTTTTGAAAATACACGATAGACTCGTCATAATGCCTGCCTAACTTTTGAGCAACGGCCATGTCATAATCAGCCTGTACATAGGAAGGTGAAATGGAAAGCGCCTTTTCAATAAAAGGAATCCCTTCGTCAGGAGAAATATCGAAGGCAAGAATAATTCCCTTGAGAGAAAGCGCCTTATAATTTTCTCCATCCTCATTAATTGCCTGATTAGCCAAACGAAGCGCCTCTGTACGATGTCCTTTCCCATAAGCCTGTGCCGCTTTGTGGTACAGTGCCTCTGCTGCCTCCGGGATCTCATGGACTTTTATTTCCTGTGCCGCCGGAATGTCTTCTGCAGCAGGCGCTTTTTCCTCCCTGCTGTCCAACCCGCATCCCGCCATTAATAACACAGCCAATAACGCATATCCTATTTCTTTCATAAATGCCTCCTGCCCCTATTGTAAAAGAATTTATCCTTCGGCGCAAAACATAGTATAATAAAGGAAAACAATTGAAGGAGGCAGTATGAATAAACTTGCATTTATCACAGGGGCGACCAGCGGCATCGGACTGGCTACCGCCAAAGCACTTGCAGAAAATGGCTATGATTTGGCTCTTGCCGCAAGAAACGAGGAAAAACTTTATGCCGTCAAAAACGGCTTTGAAAAAGATTATGGAGTCAAAGTCACGCCGTATCCCCTTGATGTAAGAGATCAGGATGCCGTACAAAACACTGCCGGCCGCTGCCTTTCCGAAACGGGCACCCCCGATGTCCTCGTAAATGACGCAGGACTTGCCAGAGGTCTTGAACCGTACAGCAGCAACGATGTCGATGATATCATCCAAACCATCGACACAAACATCAAAGGACTCTTCCTTGTAACCCGTGCCTTCCTTCCCGCCATGCTCAAGCGGAACACGGGGCATATCATAAACCTCGGTTCCACAGCGGGACTCTACGCTTACGCCGGAGCCGCGGTCTACTGTTCTACCAAAGCGGCGGTAAAAACTTTCAGTGACGGCATCCGTATCGAAGTCATAGACAGCGACATCAAAGTCACTACCATCCAGCCGGGTATCGTGGAAACGCCATTCAGCGAAGTCCGTTTCCATGGCGACAAGGAAAGAGCTGCTGCCGTTTATGAAGGTATTGATGCCCTTCAGGCGGAAGATATAGCCGATATAATCATCTTTGCGGTGAACCGCCCGAAGCGTGTCCAAATCAGCGACATCGTCATTATGGCAAACCAGCAGGGCACCGGTTTCCTGGTCAGCAAAAAGAAATAAGCGGTTTATATTCCTTTTATATTGACAAATTCTCTTCCTATAAGTAGAATATAACTTGTCAATGCCGATATAGCTCAGCTGGTAGAGCGGCGCATTCGTAATGCGTAGGTCGCAGGTTCAAATCCTGTTGTCGGCTCCAGTGATTCGAGTCTGAGAAGTTCTCCTTTTCAGACTTTTATTTTTTCCAAATGAAATATTTCTGTCATGGATCCACGAAAAAGAACCTCCCTGAAGGAAGTTCTTTTTTGATCCGGTAAATTATGCTTTTCCCAAACGTTCTTCTACGAAGTCCCAGTTGACAACCTGAAAGAAGTTCTCTGCATAATCGGCGCGGCGGTTCTGATATTTCAAGTAATAGGCATGTTCCCACACATCAAGGCAGAGAATCGGTTTCTTGCCGTCCTCCAGCGGGCAGTCCTGATTGGCCGTGGATAGGACATCAAGTTTGCCGCCATCTGCCACGAGCCATGCCCAGCCGCTGCCGAAACGGCTTGTGGCAGCTGCTGCAAACTGCTTCTTAAATTCATCAAAAGAGCCGAAAGACTCATCAATCTTTGCCAAAAGAAAAGCGGACGGTTTTGTCTGCCCGACAGGTGCCATCATCTTCCAGAAAAGACTGTGATTGTAATGGCCGCCTCCATTATTACGGACAGCCGTGCGAATCGCTTCCGGCACCTCATTCAGATGAATGATAACATCTTCAATGGACTTTTCCGCCCATTCCGGATAATTTTCCACTGCTTTGTTCAAATTTGCCACATAAGCCGCATGATGCCTGCCATGATGGATTTCCATCGTTTTTGCGTCAATAATCGGTTCTAAAGCGTCAAATGCATAGGGCAGGTCCGGTAATACAAAAGCCATAATAAACTCCTTTTTCATATACGACAGCCTCCTGCAGTTCCCTGCATCGGAAGCGATTAAAATTTCTGTAATTTCATTATATCTTACTTTATCGATTTATGCAAATATTTCGATTTACTTTTTTAAAAATATAAAAGCAGGACTTCCTGCCTTTATGTGAACCTTACTATCCCTGAATCAAACGGCCTCTGTACTTACTGACCAGGAAAGAAGCCAACAGAATCTTTGCCAGATCTCCCGGAAGAAACGGAAACATGCAGAGCAGAAACGCTGACCATACGCCTGTATCGGTAAGGAATATGAACCAAGCGATCCCCAAAATATAACAGCCCAGAGTACCGCATATGGAGGCAATCAGCATTGTTTTAAAACTATATCCATATTTCTCGGAAATCAGTCCGGTAACAAAAGCCATCACCGCAAAACCGATAATGAATCCGCCTGCAGGTCCCGCTATAACGGAAACACCGGAACGCATCATGGAAAAAACGGGGACTCCCGCCGCGCCGAGAAGAAGGTAAATAACAATACTCATCAGTCCATACCTGGAGCCAAGGAATCCTCCCGCCAGTAAAACGGCAAAGGTTCCCAGCGTAATCGGTACCGGCTGGATCGGTATCGTCAGTTGAGAGCACACAGCGCAAAAGGCGGCAAACAGTGCACAAAGCACTTGCATACGGATATTACTGCTATTCATAACGACCTCGCTTTACAATTTATGTTTTATTATAAACAGGTGCCCTCTATATGTCAACGACGCGTGCTCGAAAAGGTTTATATTCTGCTTTTTGCTTATTTTCTGCCGTAAAAAAAGACCCCGGGAAATTTTTCTCAAGGTCTTTTTGGCTCTTTATGCCGGTTATTCTTCAATTTTTTCTTCTGTTTCCGCTTCCGCTTCAACTTCTGCTTCTTCATGAACCGGAGCTTCTACCAAGGAAAAGCTGATTCTCTTCCGGGCTTCATCTATGCCGATGATACGGACAGTCAGATCATCGCCAACCCGGCAGATATCGCCCGGTTTCTTGTTATGATCCTGTGTCATCTCATTGATGTGGAGCAGGCCGGTAAGACCGTCTTCCAGTTCTACAATAACGCCGAATTCAAGGATTTTTACCACTCTTGCACCGACTATATCATCCACTTCATGATCTTTGACAGCAGTTTCCCATGGATTCGGAAGGCAGTCCTTATGACTGAAAGAAATTCTCTGCTTTTCCCTGTCAAAAGACTTAATCTTAACGTCAATCACCTGTTCCGGCTGGAGAACATCTTCCACCTTGGAAATCTTTCTCCAGGACACATCGGAAATATGAAGCAGGCCTTCAATACCGTTCAGCGCAACAAACGCGCCGTAAGGCATAATTTTCTTCACGGTACCTTTCAGCACTTCGCCGTTTTCATAAGCCTGTTCAATGACATCCAGCTCACCCGTGCGCTGTTCTTCAAGAACGGCTTTACGGGAAAGGACGAGGCGGTTCTTTGTAGGATCCACTTCCAGAATCTTGGCTTTAAATTTCTGTCCGACAAGGCTCTGCAGAGAATGAACGAAACGGAGATCCCCCTGGGAAAGCGGGATAAAGCCGCGCAGGGATTTAAGCTGTACAAGCAGGCCGACTTTGATTGCTTCGATACCTTCGCATTCAACCGGTTCCCCCTTGTCAAAGGCTTCCTTAGCCACATCCCAGTCTGCCAGGCGGTCAACCTTGATCTTGGAAACAAAAATCGTGCTGTCTTCTTTCACACTGCTGACAACCTGCACACGAAGCGAGTCTCCTACCTGCAGTACATCTTTAAGGGATGCGGGCTCCGGATAGGAATATTCATGAAGCGGAAGTACGGCTTCGGTCTTGTATCCGAAAGAGATCCAGGCTTTGTCATCGGTCAGGTCTACTACCTTCCCTTCTACAACGCTGCCTTTGTGTACATCCAGGTTCATTTCTTCCTGTTCCAGCATTTCATTCATGTCTTCCATAATAAAAAATACCTCCTCTATGATCCAGTCCGGTGTGGATGCACCGGCGGTGATGCCAACTTTGCATTGACTGTGGAACCATTCTTTTTTCAGTTCCGCCGCCGTTTCAATATGATGGGTAACGGCTCCTTCCGCCTGGCAGACTTCCACCAATCTGCCGGTATTGGCACTGTTGCGGCCGCCTATAACGATCATCACATCTACATTCCGTGCCAGCTCTCCTGCCGCCATCTGTCTGTCCGACGTGGCATTGCAGATCGTCTTATGGACGCTCACGCTTCCCGCTTTCCGTTTGATCGCGGTAATCAGGCGGTCTGCCAAAGAAAGGGAGAATGTAGTCTGTATAACAATATGGACTTCGTCCAGGTCCGGCAAGGCTTCCACGTCTTCCATCGTTTCCACGATGTACGGCGCTTCACCCGCCCATTCAGCTACGCTCAGCATTTCAGGGTGCTTCTTTTCACCGACAAGCACAATCTTTTTGCCTTCCGCCGCCAGCCCTTTCGCTATTTCCTGGTTCCTCTTCACAAAAGGACAAGTCGCGTCAAGCAAAACTGATTTTTTGCGCTTGAGGTTATTATAACACGAAGGCCCTATTCCATGCGAACGAATAATCACTGTTTCATCGGTTATCTCATCAGTACTCGACACGGGAGAAATCCCTTTTCCCTCAAGCCTTGCCACGACCTGGGGATTGTGGATAATCGGTCCCAAAGTAACCGTCTTCTGTCCTGAAGCAGCAGCATTTTCCGCGATTTCCATCGCTTTTCGCACGCCGTAGCAGAACCCCATCACTCTTGCTTTATAAATTTTCATTGATATATTTTTTCCAACTTCCCCTTACATATAACTAAAAACTACCGTCTGCTATAAAAAAGTTCTTTACCTATTTAGTATTTATCTTCTCCATATACTCATCAGTTAGTTTTTGTATTTCCTCTTTGACTTTTTTATTCAAAGCATCCACTGCTTCATCATCAGCTCTTTGCTTTTTTACTTCAATCGGTTTCCCGATGAGCACGGCAAGAGGGCCGCATTTGCGGGGCATAGTTACAGAACCTACCACTGCCACGGGGAGAATAGAAACTCCGCTCATGAAGGCAAGGGACGCCATGCCTGAATGAAAACGGCCGAGTCCTTCCCTTTGTATACGTGTGCCTTCAGGAAATATACCAAGTGCATTGCCTTCTTTCAGTTCCAGAATCGCCCGTCGGATCGCCATACGGTCTATGGAGCCTCTTTTTACGGGAAATGTGCCGAACTGGCGGAGAATGTACCCAAAAATCGGATTCTTAAAGAGCTCTTCTTTGGCCATATAATGGATGATGCGGTCTTTAAACGCCACGCCAACGATAGGCGGATCAAAATTGCTTTTATGATTCGGCGCCACGATAATTGCGCCTTCCTTGGGAATATTTTCCCGTCCCTCCACGTGGAGACCGTAAATGCCGAAAAAGAGTCCGTTGAAAAGCACTCTCACCACGCTGTAAAATATCTTTTTAAACATTTGCCCGCCTTACTTCCCATTTCTTTTCACAGATTTCCATAATCGCTTTAGCCGTTTCTTCCAGCGTAAGTCTGCTGTTATCCAAAAGGACCGCATCTTCTGCCTGTTTCAAAGGGGATACTTCACGATGGCTGTCCTGCCAGTCCCTTTTCCGGATATCTTTTTCCACCTCTTCCAAAGTCATGCCCGGATTCTTTTCCGTCATTTCTTTGAAACGGCGGAGCGCTCTCGTGTGAACGGATGCCGTAAGAAATATTTTTACATCCGCATGAGGAAGCACTGTCGTCCCGATATCCCTTCCGTCCAAAACAATCCCGCCTTTTGCAGCCTGGCGCCTCTGTATCCCTACCATGGCGGCGCGGACGCCCGCCAAAGCGGAAACGGAAGACACCCTCGCCGAAACCTCAGGCGTGCGGATATAATCCGTTACATCATGTCCGTTGACAACCACATGCATGGCGTCGGCTTCCGGTTTCACTGTCATGTCCATTCCTGCCGCCAGTGCGACGATATCTTTTTCTTCTGTCAATTCCCGCCGAAGAACTTCGTAAGTCACTGCACGGTACATAGCACCGGTATCCAGGTAAGCGTACCCCATATTTGCCGCCAGAATTTTGGCAACACTGCTCTTTCCTGCCCCCGCCGGTCCATCAATCGCAATAGCTAATTTACGCATCTGTCTTATCTCCTGCTGCTGAAAGCGCCGCCATCCGCCCCATAGAAAAGGCGGCCTGTAAATTATATCCTCCCGTAAACGCATGCACATCAAGTACTTCACCCGCCAGATAAAGTCCGCGGACAATCTTCGATTCCATGGTGGAAGAATTAACTTCTTTTGTAGAAATACCGCCGGCCGTTACAATAGCCTCTTCAATCGGTCTTGCCTTTGTAATAGTGAGAGGCAGTTTTTTTATTGTCTGCCGCAGATGAATACGCTGTGCTTTTTTCAGCGCCGCCGCAGGAATTTCTGCGGGGATATCTGCCAGCTTCATCACCGCATCAATCAAACGGCGGGGAAGCAACTCCGACAAGGCATTGCCCATCTGTTTCAAACGGAACTTTTGCAAATCACGGAGAATCCGCTGATCCAGAACTTCTTCCGTCAAAGCGGGTTTCAGATCAATATAACCTGTCACCTGATACCCCTGCGACAGCCAAAGCGTAACCACGTCGCTCTGTGTCAAAACGATGGGTCCGGAGATCCCGAAATGGGTAAAAATCATTTCTCCGAAAGCCTCTGATTTTCTTCTTCCCCCTGCTGCCAGCGCCAGAGTCACATTTTTAAGGGAAAGTCCCTGCAGTTCTCTGCAATATGCCTCCTCGCAAACAAGGGGAATCAGGGCAGGACGGATTTTCGTCACCGTATGCCCCAGTTCTCCGGCCAAACGGTAACCATCACCCGTGGAACCTGTACGGGGATATGATTTGCCGCCGGTGGCAAGAATGACTGCATCCGCTTCATAAGTTCCCTTGCCCGTTACCACGCCGGCAGCGCATCCTTTCTTTGTCTGTATATGGAGAACAGGCTCGCTTAAATGGACATCGACCTGCTTTTCATGTAAAAGACGCATAAAAAGATGGCGGACCTCTTGGGCATCATCGCTTGCGGGAAATATGCGCCCTCCCCGCTCCACCTTTGTTTCCAACCCCCATGTATGGAAAAGGGAGAGCAAATCCATGTTATTAAACCGCTTATAAGCGCTGAAAAGAAAACGGCCGTTTCCCGGTGTCATGGCGATGAAATCCATAATAGGCGCGTTGTTCGTCAAATTGCATCGGCCTTTGCCGGTGATCCCCATTTTCAGCCCGACCTTGTCCATCTTCTCAAAAAGAAGGACTTTTGCCCCGTGATCGGCTGCTGTGACAGCCGCCAAAAGTCCCGCCACGCCGCCGCCGATAATGGCGACTTTTTTACCGGTGGAGCTCATAAAGATTTTTTACCTCCGCAGCAGTCAAACGGCGGTACTGCCCGCGATTCACATCCAGCGTAAGGAAACTGTACCTGATACGCTTCAATTCAAAAACCGGATAGTGGAAGATTTCCATCATCTTGCGGATCTCACGATTCTTTCCCTCATGGAGTACCATGCGGAGCCTTGTTTTATTCTTTTCCGCGTCATAGCCGAGCACTTCGATTTCACAGGGCGCAGTCACACCGCTGTCAATCTTTACACCCTTTTCCATCTTCTTTGCCAGTTTTTCAGAAAACTTCCCGCGAACTACCACTTCATATTCCTTCTGCACTTCATGGCGGGGATGGGTCAGAATAAAATCAAGCTGTCCGTCATTGGTCACCAAAAGGAGCCCTTCCGAATGGTAATCCAGTCTTCCCACGGGAAATACACGTTCCCGCACACGGCGGAAATAATCCATGACAGTTCTTCGTCCCGCAGGATCGGAAACGGAAGTAATCACACGATCCGGCTTATGGAATAAATAGTAGCGGAGCGGTTCCGGCTTCACAATTTCACCCAAGGCTTCAATTTTATCCGTACAGACGTCCGCCTCCGTCCCCAGTTCCCTGACGACCCTGCCGTTTACACGGACACGGCCTGCCAGAATCAATTCTTCCGCTTTACGGCGGGAGCAGACCCCTGCATGGCTCAATATTTTCTGTAATCGTTCCTTCAAAACAACTCTCCTTCATCCGGCGCATGGGCCCATTTCATCTTCAATTCACTCACACTCGACAGTCCCGTGCATTTCAGAAACTGTTTGGTTGTTCCGTACAAGATAGGCCGTCCCGGCACCTCCAGCCGCCCCCGTTCTTCCACCAGCTCTTTTTCAAGAAGCGCCGCCAGTATGCGTCCTGCCGAAACGCCGCGGATCTTCTCTATTTCTGCCCGTGTCACCGGTTCTTTCATGGCAATGACCGCAAGAGTTTCCAGCGCCGCTCCTGACAGAGGCGTCTGCTTCCCCAACGTTTCTGTGAGCCATGCGTCATATTCCTTCTTCGTTGCAAGAGACCAGCCTGCCCCCGTTTCATGGAGCGTAATCCCGGAGTCATCCTTTCCATATCTTTCTTTCAGCAGGGCAAGCGCTTTTTCAATCTCATCGGGATTTTCTCCCAGCGTGCTTACCAATTCCTCCATAGTCACCGGATCTCCTTTGACAAAAAGGAATGCCTCCAGCAATGCCGCCAAACGGCTCAGCCCTCTCATGGCCGTCCTCCTTCTATCATAAGTCCCGACACCGTATCACGAAGCAGAACTTCCCCCGTGCGGAGAAGCTCCAAAAGCGCCATCAGCGACACGGCGAGGCGCAGTCTTGTCTTCTTCCCCCGGAAATATGTCATCAGTCCTACCGCTTTCTCTCGGCGCAGCGTAAAACGGAGTTCCTCTATCTCATCATCCAGAGAAACCTCCTCCTGCTCCATAATCGTCGTCTCCTCTTCCTTCAGCGATTCATAAAGAGCAAAAAACGCGGCCGACAACTTTTGGAGAGAAATCTTTCCCGTATAGAGCCCGCTCCTTATTTCAGCAGGCTCTTTCGTGCGGTACACTTCCTCTTCCCGTATGAGCGACTCGATATGGGCGCGGATTTCTTTCATCCGCTTAAATTCTTCCAGCGAACGTTCCAGCTCACGGCGGGGATCCTCCGTCTCACTTTCTTCCTCTTGCCGTCGTTTCGGAAGAAGCGTCCTTGATTTAATCAGAAGCAGTGTCGCCGCCATCGTAAAAAAACTGCTTCCCAGCTCCAGATTAAAAGCCTGCGCCTGATTTAAATATTCCAGGTACTGGTCAGTAATTTCATGAATGGGAATATCATGGATTTCTATTCTGTTTTTCGACACCAAGTGCAGCAGCAGATCCATCGGCCCCTCATAGACCGGAATACTCACTACGTAGCTGCCTCCTGTTATTTCCATAACCCCTCCGTCAGCGGCAATTTTCCAATTTCTATCTTATCATAGTGGATATACATTCACAAACAAACCGCCCCCGTGTATTTAGTATATAATGAAGAACAGAAAAAGGAGATCCCTATGGATAAGAAAATAAAAAGCAGGCTTCCTCCTTTCACAGAAGCCCTCATGAACCACACAAAAGAAAAACAATTTCCCTTTGATACGCCCGGCCACCACGGCGGAGCCTTTTACAACCTTACCGAAGAAGGAAAAGCGTTTACCCGCTTCTATGGAAATGCCATGTTTGCCGCCGATATGTCCGACTCAGGCAATGACCCCGGCAACCCATCTTCCCATGAAGGCGCGGCGGGGGCAGCAGAAAAACTGGCAGCCGACACCTTCGGCGCAGACCGGGCATGGTTTATCCTCCACGGCACTTCCGTCTCCAACCGCATTTGCTGCCAGGCGCTTCTTTCTGAAAACGATCTCGTCCTTCTTGACAGAAACAATCATAAATCCGTTTATCAGGGCGCCCTTCTCCAATGCGGCGCCATTCCCGTCTTCCTGGACTCCCTGCGGCTGAAAAGCGGAATCATCAGCGGTATCGACAGACACAGTCTTAACGAAAAACATCTGCGGAAAGAAGCGGCACGTCTTGCACCGGAAAGCAAACGTAAAAAGCGGCCCTACCGCCTTGCCATCATTCAGTCTGCCACCTACGACGGCTTCATAGCCGATGCGAAATACATCATCATGAAATTAAGAAATCTCTGCGATTATATTCTCTTTGACTCCGCATGGGCAGGATATGAACAGTTCCTTTCCTTGACCGAAAGCCTGTCTCCCCTCACCCTGGCCCTCACAGATAAAGATCCCGGACTTCTCGTCACCCACTCTGTCCATAAACAATTGGCGGGATTTTCACAAACCTCGCAGATATTGAAAAAGGACAGCCACCTTCGCGGTAAAAAGAGGTATCTTCCTGACGATGTCTTAGACAACGCCTTCCTCATGAATATTTCCACCAGTCCTTACTTCCCCTTCTTCTCCGCTCTCGAAATGAACGCTTTCCTCCACAGGAAATACGGGCACACTCTTTGGCAGGATGCGGCCCGCTTCGCCGTAGAGCTGCGGAAGAAGATCCTTACATCCTGCCGGAGCATCGCCCCCCTGCTCCCCCGTATCATTGACGGACGGCCATGGGAAACATATTCCACGGAAGAAATTCTTTCCGCCCCGCGCTTCTGGCAGTATGGAGAAAAAAGAAATGAAAAAGAACACTTTTCCCACACACGGATCGATCCGTGCAAAATCCTTCTCACCACGAACAGAAAAGGACGTCCGTACCCTGCCATGCTTCTTTCCCTCTATCTTCAGGAAAGAAATATTACCCCTGAAAAATGCGGGCTTCACACACTCCTCTTCCTCATCCAGCCGGGAGATCAGGAAGAAAAAGCAGAGGCTCTCGTTTCCGCATTAATAGACTTTGAAAACAACGCCTGGCATCGTCCCGTTTTGGAAATTCTCCCGAAACTCTCGGGGAATTACAACATGACCGTCGCTGAACTGGGCAGGCAGATAGAAAACTTCCTTGAAGAAGAGAATGCTTCCCGCCTGGAAAACAGCATTTTCACCCGGCGCCGAAGGGAAATGGCCTGCAGCGGGCGAAAAGCCACGGAAGCCTTCGTCAGAGGAAACAGAAAACTCCTTCCTCTTTCCCGGCTGAAAGGAAAAACCGCCCTCGAATGCGCCATGATTTATCCTCCCGGCATCTGCGCCGTCACGGCGGGAGAGAAATGGACACAGGACGATATTTCCTACTTTCTCTTCATGGAAAAGTATATGAATCGATACCCTGATTTCGCCCCGGAAATTATAGGGCTCCATAAGAAAGAAACAGCAAGAGGAAAAAAATTATTTGCCTGGATCCTATCCGAAGGAACTCAACGGGTTTGACAGCCGGAGTTTATTCAGATATAATTATAAAGCTATTCAACAGCTCCACAGCTGTATTTTTTTAGAGAGGTGATTTACACAATGGCAACAAACAAGAATCTCCGTTTTAAGACCAGCAGACGTTTTGGCATGAACATTTACGGCCATCCGAAAGCGTTAAAACGGCAGCCCGCTGAAACCCGTCAGAAGAAGATGTCTGAATACGGTCTCCAGCTCGCAGAAAAACAAAAAGTTAAAGCGCTGTACAACTTATTGGAAAGACAGTTCTACCGCTATTATGATAAAGCGAGAAGAATGTCCGGCGTCGTTGGTGAAAACCTGCTGTCCCTGCTCGAAACAAGACTGGACAACCTGGTATACCGCGCAGGCTTCGCTCGCTCCATCCGCCAGGCGCGCCAGATGGTCAGCCACGGTCTCATCGCCGTTGACGGAAAGAAAGTAGATATCCCGTCCTATCCGGTACGTCCGGGACAGGTGATTACCCTGAAAGAAGCCTACAGAACCAATGAAATGTTCAAACAGGCTTTCCTCGAACTGAAGTCTTTCGACCTTCCCTATGTAGAAAAGAGCTTCGACAACTGGTCCGCAACACTCGTCCGCACACCGCTGCGTGAAGAACTCCCCTACAAAGATGAAGTCAACGAAACGCTCATCGTCGAATTGTACTCAAAATAATTTTTACCTTAAAATCCGACCTTTTTCGGTCGGATTTTTTATTTCCCGATTTAACAATCCCTTACCCCTGCATTACAATATAAGAAAAGAAATATAATGGAGGAAATTATGAATACAATCATCTTCGCCTGCTCTACATTAAGAAAAGAGCTGCTTGCCGCCATGAAAGAGAATAACAATCACACCCCTATTTTCTTTCTTCCAAGAGAAGTCCATACAGACCCCAAGTTCCTCCACACTTATGTACAGGATAAGATCGACCGTTTCTGTCAGGTAGATCGCATCGTCATCTGCACATCAGGATGCGGCGGCGGTACAATAGGACTCACAGCAACTACGGCGGAAATTGTGATTCCACGGACACGGGACTGCCTGGATATTCTTCTTTCCGGCAACTCTCTCTCCACGCTGGAAAGAAATTACGAAGGCGTTTTCTTTACCGACAGTTGGCTGGACTTTACCCGTAATTCTCCCCTTGACCTGGATAAACTGGAAGCGGAACGGGGCAAAGAAGGCGCTGCGAAATTTATAAAAAAACTGTACGGCCGCATCAATCAGTTCTACATTATCGACACCGGCTGTTATGATCTTACCCCAGTCCGGAAATATGTCCGGCGAATGGCACACATATTAAACGGGACCGTGGAAGAAATACAAGGGCAATACGGTATTCTGAAAAAAATTGCCAAAAATCAGTTTGATGAAGATTTCCTCATCCTAAGGAAAGGAGACACTGTTCCCCACGGATTTACTTTCCCTGTTTCCACAAAATAATGAAAAATAATCCAGTATAAAAGGCCGTGCATTTAGCTGCACAGCCTTTTTATATTGCTTCAGTTTTTATTTTTCCTATCCCAATATTCCGTTTCCATGCCGATTACGGAGGAATTAAAGACAGGATTTTCAGATTCTCTATAATTCTTCGTTGCTTTCATCACATAGCGGAAACCTATATAAAGCATAGGAATATTGCAGTATACAATGATGATATTTCCCAAATCGGAGAACGCCCACAAGTTGGACAGGTCATAGCCTGCAATATTACAAAATATGCCAAAGGCAGCAACAAAAACGCCCAGCCCGCGAATAAATTGAATAAAGGAACGGGAATCGGAAATACGGTTTGCAGAAATTTCCGAAAAGGTAATAAATCCGATCACACAGGTATATGCAAATAGGCAGAAACAGACAGATACCAAAATCATAACGAGCTCATTCAATCCGCCCGGTGTCATGGAACCGATAGAAAGAAGGAATTTCGGATATGTCCCCGCTGCTTTCCACGCTTCCGGTTCCATTGCCCACCGATGAGCCATAATGACGATAAAACCTGTCATAGTACAAATCACATGCGTATCGAGGAATACACCGATAGCAGAAATGATTCCCTGTTCGCAGGGATGTTTTGCTTCCGCCGCAGCCGCAGGCATCGTGATAGTCCCCTGCCCGGCTTCATTGGACATAAGTCCACGCTTTACGCCCTGCATGAGAACCGTACCGAAAGCTCCCCCGAAAACAGCTTCAGGAGTGAAGGCCCCCTTAAAAACTGCGCTGAAGAAATAGGGGACATTATCTAAGTTAATCAGGATCAAGGATACCACGGTTAATACATAAATCACCGCCATGACAGGAACAAGTTTATTGCTGACCGCAGCAATACGGCGGATCCCCCCGAAAGCCATGACAGTGACCAGCACGATAACAATCAGGGACACCACGTAGTAGAAAACGGACTGCACTGGAATGGTACTTCCTGAAAGAATACTTCCCATGGCTCCGACAGAAGAAACGACATTAAAGCCCTGTGCAGGCAGGCACATCATGGCATACACAATATAAACCAGCGATAGTGCCACGCCAATCCACACTTTATTTCCACAAAGACGCCGCGCATAGAATGGAAGGCCTCCGACAAATTCTTTCCCCCGCTTCTCCTTGAATATCTGTGCCAGAGTACTTTCCGTGTAAGCAGTCGCCATACCGAAAAATGCGGATATCCACATCCAGAAAAGTGCCCCCGGACCGCCGGCGGCAATCGCCCCGGTTACACCGATAATATTTCCCGGCCCCACACGCATGGCCGTACTCAGACAAAAAGCAGCCAACGGGGAAATTCCCGTACGGATACTGTGATTGTCCATAAGCGTACGTACGCCCCGGCTGAAACACTGAATCTGTATAAAGCCGAGTCGGAAAGTGAAATACAGCCCGGATCCTACAAGGACGATAATGGCAAGCGAGAACTGTCCTAAAAGAGGGATTGCTTTCCAAAAGCCGAACATCTTAGGAAAGTCCCAAAAGAAATCGGATACCGGTGTAACGAAAGAAAGTACGGCATTCACTGCCGCGAATAAGCCTTCCATGGTGAGTCCTCCTGTAAAGAGGAAAACGATTCTCTCAGGCAAATCTGCCGCAGAATCGTCTTCCAAATATATTTCTGAATTGCTTCGAAACTTACTGCTTTGCGCCCGCTGTTTCTATGGCTGCCGCCAGTTTCGCCGCAAGCCCTTTCATCTTTTCCTTGGATACGGAACAAACGGCAAGACGGATTCCTTTCTTCATAGGAACGAGGAATACATTGTCCTTTTCAAGGCAGTCACAGACTTTCTGCGCGCCTTCCAGCGGAATCGTGATGAAGAACCCGGAAATATAGGGGACAAACTTCACACCTGCATCTTTTGCTTCTTCCATGAAGATGGCCGCTCTTTCACCAATCAGCTTGAAACATTTATTTCTTTCCGCATCCAGCCTTGCCACCTTTGCGGAATCACTGCAAATATCAATCATTACATTCTGGGCGGCACTGTTGCAGTTCGACCAGGTTGCGCGGCTGGCATACTGGTTGATGTCTACAAATTCCTTTGCCACATCAGCATCAGAAGTAATGCCGATCATCGCCCCCTGGCGCTGGCCATAAAGGGTAAATCCTTTGGACAGGGTATAAGCCACGATGGTTAAAATATTTTTGGGAAGTCCGCCAAACACCTTAAAAAAGCGGCGGCATTCCTGTTTTTCCCCGCTGTAATCCAGATATGCCACATCAGGAATAAGAACCGCATTCTTATCTTTCCCTTCCACCGTGTGTTTCAGCACGTCCACAACCGCCTGCCACTCTTCCACACTCATGCAGTACCCGGTGGGATTATTGGCGACACCGTTAAGAATGATGACAATATTTTTCTGGCGTGACAGGATATCTTCCACTTTTTCCCTGAAAGCGTCCACATTGAAATGACCGTCGTCTGTAAGAAATTGGAAAGAAGCAACCCTGCGATTCGGATAGTCAATCAAAGAATCATAAGCGCCCCAATGCCAGTCGGTAATCAAAACTTCATCCCCATCAGCAGAATAATTATGGATGGCATGATGAAGCGCGCCTGTACCGCCCGGAGTCGCACAGGCATTAATGTATCCGTCCGGTCGGGACTCTCCGAAGCACTGGTCAATGCAGCTTTCCAGGAACTTTTCATATCCCTGGATAGGCGCATACGCGATAATCTGCCGGGGTGTCAGCCTTGCATAGGCTTCCTTTACCACCTCAAGCTCCACTAAATTTCCGTCTTCATCAAGAATGGATCCTACAGTCCCGTTAATGACTTTATCTTTGCCGATTTTATCAGCCAAAGCCACGGCCCTGTTATTTGCCGCAAAAATGTTGTCCTGCGCGCTTTTCCCCCGCACCTGCGGTGCTGCTACACTAAACATACGATCTACCCCTTCCAAACTGCTCATCGCTGTTACGCTACGACTTTCATATGTTAAAGATACAAATTTATTTTACCATCATGGAAAATACGCTGCAATAAATAAGACTGTACATAAGGAATTTTATTCTCCTTACCACCTATAATTGAAATGAACGGAACGGATACTCTGACGAAAGCCGCCGTCATTGTTTCATAAACGGACAAATCAATTATTTCCGGCAGATACGCTCCACTTCTTCCGCTCCGTTTCATTTTGCCAATGAATGAGTAGAGAAATAAGGAAAGCAAGGGCAAGCATTCCCGAAAAAAGACTGAGTGTCGCGCTGTAACTGCCGGTCGCCTCTTTCATGAGTGCCAATATGACCGGTCCTGCTATCCCCGCAATCCCCCAGGCTGTAAGAATGCTTCCATGGATAGCCGCCAGCTGGCGGACACCAAAAATATCGGAAAGGAAAGCGGGCATACAGGAAAATCCGCCGCCATAGCAGCTGATAACGGCAAGCACAAGAAACTGGAATACAAAGCTGTCCGTTATATCCGACAGACGATAAAATGCAAATACTTCAAAAGCAAAGAAAATCATATATGTCACACCGCGGCCGATCCAGTCAGAAACAGTAGACCAGAAAATACGCCCCCCACCATTCACGACGCCGATGATTCCTACAAAGGATGCCGCTTCCGGCGGTGCCATACCGATCACATCCTGTGCCATAGGAGATACGACGGCAAGAAGACCGATTCCGCAAGTAATATTTGTAAAGAAAATCCACCACAAAGCGTACCACTTCCATGTCCGCATCGCTTCCTTACGCGTAAGCTGCGGGCCGAGGACAGTACGCTTCTTTCCTTTCTCCATTTCCGCCTTCAATACATCTTCAAGACAGGGAACCACCTCTCCCGGACGGGGCGCCCGAAGGTAAGATGCAGAAAGCGCCATCACCGCCGCATAGACCGCGGCAAGAATAAGGAAATTCTCCGCCAGCCCTACCGTCACAGTAAGGTACTGCATGGCAGGGCCCGCAATAAGAGCGGCAAATCCAAATCCCATAATGGCCAGACCCGTAGCAAAGCCGCGATGCAGAGGAAACCACTTCACCAGCGTGGATACCGGAGTGATATACCCTGTTCCCAGTCCGATCCCCCCGATACATCCGTAAAACAGGTACAAAAGCACCGCCGACTTTACATAAACGGCAAATGCCGTCCCCACCATGGCGGAGGCGAAGAAACAGGCAGAAACCAGTCCCGACTTGCGCGGGCCAAGACGCTCCACAATACCGCCAAGAAATCCTGCGGAAAGCCCAAGAAATAAAATGGCAATAGAAAACGCCCACGTAGTTTCCGAAAGAGATAATCCCATTCCCGCCATAACAGGCTTCGTGAGAACGCTCCAGGCATATACACTGCCGATGCAGATATGAATGCCTGCCGCCGCAAGCGCAATAAGCCAACGATTCCTTTTCATATAATCCCCTCCATTACTAGCTGAATGAAGGGAAACCAATAAGCGCAAAACCGCCTGAGTAGGTTTCCCTGCCCAGACGGTCGGCTTGTTTTCGAAATAGGAAGTTCACGTGGTCAATTCCACAGAATCCGTCAGTTCTTCCTATCCTTTAGATTGTGCAGTCATCGTATCATGAAAAATTCTTTCCGTCAACAGAAAACCCACACCATCTGTCTATCCTCTTTATCCCATGTCAGCCTGCCTGCCGTTTTTTAGAATCTGTGGGAATAAGAAAGTCTCCAGTTAAGCGGGAGTTCCAAGTTTCCATAACGGTTTGCGTAATTCTTGTGATCCAGGAGGTTGTTCAAGGTCAAGGAAACCGTATCCCGCGGGGTTATGTCATAAATCGTATTCCATGTCAGACGGATACGGGACGGTACATCCCCATAAATGGAGTAGCATTCACGGTCACCGAGATACTTGAAAGTCATCGTGCTCCGTACTTTATCTGCGCGGTATGTAAGCGCAGCAGCTATATCAATACGGCCTGCATCCTGCTCCCATTTGGAATTCTTCTTCGAGGGATCCCTGATTTCCGGATTGCCGTACCCCAACCCCAAAGAATAATCCCAATGGGCATTTACGGTTCTTGCAAATTCCGCTTCCACCCCGGTATTTCTGAACTCTCCTTTATTGATAGCATGCTGGAGCCCGGTGAGAGGATCTTTATCAGACCAGCCGAGTTTGTTGTCAAAATCCATATGGTACACGGCAAATTTCAAACTGCTTTTATCCCCGATAAGCTTTTTCACACCGGTTTCATAAGTCCAGCCTTTTTCAGGCTTCAGCCCGCCGGCAGCAGCCTTGTTGCTAAAATAAGCATCAACGGTCGGCATCTGGAAAGCGCGCCCCACGTTGATATACCACGATGTGGTGTCATTGATTTTATACAGTGTCTGGAACTGGGGATTGATAATCCGCTGATCATCAAAAGGATCGTCGATCATTTCCCCGCGCAGTCCCACCGTCGTGCTGAAACGATCGTTAAACGCATGATCCCACGACAAATACAACGCATTGTTCGTGCGGTGCGCCTTATTTGATGATTTAACAAGGCTCGTATAATCCTCACGCTTGAAGCTGTATCCCGTGATCAAGGTATCCCTTTCGCCAAGTTTCCATTCTTTCTGCACATCGGCAATATAACTTTCCAGATCGGCAGAGGCAGATATTCTGGCATTCTTTACATGGTCCCAGCCGTCCGCCTGACGGTAGTTGTATCCGAGCGTCGCCTTGACTCCATTGTCTTTCCCCTGATAGTACAATCCCGTAGTTATACGCCTGTCCTGATAGGTATAATCATACTTTACAGGCCTTCTTCCCGTTTTGATGCCGCCCCTTGTAATCGTGCCGTCCTGGAACATGAAATTGAAAGACAACTCATCCGTCAGCTTGCCTGCAACAGCAGCACGGTTTTTCTGTCCTTTCCCGATCCACCAGTCAATACTGGATCCACGGGGAAAATCATTGGCACGTGTATAGTCGTCAGAATATTCCTTCGACAGGCTCACCAGCAAACGGTCACCTGCATAAGTTACACCGAAATCCTTATAATAATTTCCCACGGTTCCTTTGAGAGAAATTCCCTGTTTTGCCTGCCCAGGCTTTTTCGTAATGATATTCACCACGCCGCCCATCGCTTCGCTGCCGTACAGAGTTCCTGCCGCGCCTTTGATGATTTCTACCTTTTCAATCATTTCCACAGGAATCCCGTCAAGAGAATTGTAATTCTTCAGATTCATAGGGATGCTGTCCACCATGACAAGAGTACCCCTGTCATAACCACGGATAACCGTACGTCCCGAACTGAAACCGAAATCCTGCCCACCATCGCCATAACCTGTACTGGTAAGGCCCACCTGGCTTTCAATGATATCAAAAGCATTTTTATAACCTGCCTCCTCAATCTTCTTAGCGGTGACCACCGTCTCCGTCGCAGGCGTTTCTATTTCTGTCGTTTCCATCCTCTGCGCCGTAACGACGACAGGATTCAGCGTGTAAACCTGATCTGCTGCCTCAGCTCCACTCCAGCCCGCCAGTGACAGCAGTACCGCCCCTGCCAGTAATTGATTTTTCTTCATCATCATTCCTCCTCTGATAATATTTTTTCCCGTACTGCTAAATGATTTGCCGCACCCCATCCTTTCGCGTGAACTAATACATATAAAAACAATGTATCTATCATCAGCAGAAGAAAGCTATCCGATGTTTCGCCTATCCTGCATGATGAAAAGCAATAAAAAAGCAATGATCGTACCACAAAAATTCCTTTGTGAAATCCTCATTGCCCCTGTAGGTAATATGAATGCTTCGCTTATTATTATTTTATGCGAACCACTTATATTATTTACTTTACATAATCATATGTCAATAATAAAAAACATTTTCTTCATAATAGACTTATTCCTCAAAAAGAAAAAGCCATGCATATGCACAGCTTTCTCAATTTCCAAATCAGAATTTATATTCCACTCCTGCCAAGAAGTTGCGTCCCAGATTATAGAACGTGGAGGAAGATGAAGAAATGATGTCATGCCGGTTGAACAGGTTATCAATATTCAGGAAGAAACGGGCATTTTCATTTGCCTGATAGGAAAAGTTCAGGTCAGTGAAGAACTGGCTCTTGAAAGATTTGTACGGCGTGTAGTCACGAATACGTTTCCCCAGATAAGCAAATTCAAAAGCGCTTGTCAGCTTGCCGGTTCGGTAAACAATGCCGCCGTTCCACTGCACTTTGCCGTAATAATCATGCCAGTCCCCTGTTGTACCGCCGGCTTTCCTTTCCTGCTTCTCTGGATGCCCGAAAGTCAGCCCCGTGTGGTAGGACAGGTTTTCATTTTCATTTCTTGTCCATTCCAATTCAATACCGGTATTTCTTACATCTTCATTGGCATATTTGATATCTCCCACTACACCTGCGCCGACTTTTGCTTCCAGGCTGTCCTTGATTTTGTAGTGGAATGCGGCCAGACGCCAGGATGACTTGCCTATATTTTTCTTTGCGCCGATTTCATAGTGGGTTCCTGTCTGCGGACGAAGTCCCGGAGAGGCGATGACATTGCCGCCGCCATAAAGCTGTTTGAAAGTCGGCATCATGAATGACTTTCCCGCCTTGGCATAAATCATGGTATCTTCACTCAGATCATGCATAAGAACCAATTCAGGCGTAAATTTGTCATACCTATTTCCTGCATCATCTTTTGCGACCCAGGTCTGGCGAAGATTCAAGTTCGCCCTTGTTTCCCCGGTGAAATCGTATTCCAGCTGTCCATAAAGAGAGTACATATTGCGCGCATAGTGATAAGTATTTCCATCGACAACGTCCGCCATATCCCTGCGGAAATCACCGCCGATAAGGACGGAACCCTTATCAAAATGCCAGCGGTTGGACAAATTGAATCCGATGGTCTCATCATTATTTTCTGTCTTTGTGAAAATCCGCTTGTCGGGGTCATATCTCCCCCTTTTCGCGTAAGGCGCTACTTCCGTTTTGCTCTTACCGGTGGACATATCTCTCTTATGATAGTAAAAATCCGCTTTCAGGTCATCCTTATCATAATGAAGCCCCGCCACGTTTTCGCGGGTCTTGTAGATCATATCCTGGCCGGGCTGTCCTTTATTCTTTCCGTTGCGTCCGTCATAGCGGTATACATAGTGGCTGTTGTTGTCCGAGTACGCATGGGTAAAATAAAGACCATCAGTGATATTGTAACGCCAGTCTACATAATTATGCTCAGCACGGATGATATTGTAATACATCCCTGCCGGACGGCCGCCGTCAGGATGGGAAATATGATCTACTTTCCCCATGTGGTCATAGGAATAAGTAATCCCGAATTTATCCCCTGCCTGCGCGCTGACTACATAGTTCTGCTGTCCATAGTTGCCAAAGCCCGCTTTTACCTTGGTATCCCTTGTACCTTTGGTGATGATATTAATAACACCACCGCTGGCTTCTGAACCATAAAGAACCGCACCGCCTCCGCGGACAATTTCTACTTTTTCCACGGAATCGGAAGCAATATCCTGAAGACTGTACATGCCGCTCTGATTCATCGGAACACCGTTCACAAGAACGAGCGTACCTTTTTCAACGCCGCGGATCACCGCCTTTGCCGTCATTGTCCCCTGGGAGAGACCGCGGGGCCCCTGGCTGCTGGTAATAATACCTGTGGAGAACTTGAGCGCTTCCTGCATATTGGCGGCTCCGGTTTCACTGATCTGTTTATCCGTGATAATCTCCACCGCTGCCGGCGTTTTTAATTCTTTCGTATCTGTACGTTCCGCCGTGACAATGACGGGATCCAAGGTATAGATCTCCGCCGCATCTGCTGCACTCCATCCTGCCAGCACAAGCAATAAAGCCCCTGCCAGCGCCGTGTTCTTTTTCTTCATACTTTTCCTCCTCCGGCTGCGAAAAAGCCGATTTTCCCAAACAGCTTCCCCTAACCAATAAATGAAATTCTATATCATTGATTTCCGGCAAGGCTTTCCGATGTTTCGCCTGCGGAAATGAAATGAACGAAAAAACAAGAGCCTCTCACGTGTCCGATTTGTGAATCTGTCCTCTTAAAACGTTTTTCCCCCTGTCAGCGCATTAATTCTTTTACAGGAAGATTTCTTATATTATCTGCATATTCATAATAATTTGTCAATAAACCAGTTATGTATTCTTCGGAAATTATCATCATACTGTCTTAAAATCCTTTTATTTCTCTTACCATTCGTAAAAATATATTCATTTACCTGTAAAACAATCAAATTCCACTCCGGAAATACATCTGTAAACCAATTTTACTCACACAAAAACCGGCTCTTTATAAAGCCGGCTTTCACATTTCCATAACATTTAGGCAAAAAGTTCATCAGGCAGGACTTTATTCTTTCCTTCTTCAATGGTAAAGATAGAAGCGAGAAGTTTTTTCGTATACGGGTCTTTTGCCAGTGTCAGATCACGAATCGTTTCTACCACTTTCCCTTTCTGCATGACTATGATTTTGTCACAGAATGTATTGGCAAGGGCGAGATCATGACAGATAAAAAGATAGGCTACCTGTCTTTCCCGCTGAAGCCGGGTAAGGAGTTCGATCACGGTTTTCTGTACGGACATATCCAGTGCCGAGGTCGCTTCATCACAAATGATGATTTCCGGTTCCAGTACCAAAGCTCTTGCGATGGCGATACGCTGCCGCTGTCCGCCTGACATATTATTGGCATAACGGTCGGAAAATTCTTCCGGAAGTTCTACCAGCCGCAGCATTTCCCTTGCTTTCGCATCAACTTCACTGTTCTTTATCATGCCGAAGTTTTTCAGCGGTTCGCATATAATATCGCGGACGCGCATTTTCGGATTGAACGCGGTAGAAGGATCCTGGAAAACCATTTGTATTTTCTTACGATGCTGCCGGAGTTCTTCCCCCTTTAAACGAGTAATATCCTCTCCGTGGAAAATAATCTTCCCTGCAGAAATATCGTATAAGCGGGTCAGCATCTTAGCCACGGTAGACTTGCCCGAGCCTGATTCCCCTACGATACCGACTGTCTCAGCCTTATGCACAATGATATCCACACAGTCGCAGGCTTTGAGAACTTTTCCTCTGCCCAAGTCAAAGTTCTTACAAATATTGTCTATATGAAGTATTTCTTCTCCGCCTTTCATGCTGTTGTCTTACCTCCTAAGCTGGGAACCGCCGCCAGAAGCATTTTTACATAATCGGTTTTCGGATGGTAAATAACTTCTTCCGCTTTCCCGTATTCCACCACTTCGCCATTTTTCATCACCATGATATTATCCGCCATATAAGCGGCGACACCCATATTGTGGGTAACGATGATAATGGCAATGTTCATATTTTTACGCACTTCCATCATTTCTTTGACAATAGTCGCCTGTGTCGTCACATCAAGGGCCGATGTCGGCTCATCAGCCAGGAGCAGTTTCGGATGGAATGACATGGCCATGGCGATACCGACACGCTGCCGCATGCCGCCGGATAATTCATAGGTATAACTTTTCAAAACCTGTTCCGGATCGGGAAGCCTGACCATTTCCAGCATAGAGATCATCCGATCATGGGCTTCTTTTTCATCAGTCAGCCCGTGAACCGCCAGAAAGTCCCGATACTGCCTTCCGATCGTATGGATGGGATTCATCATGGCGCCGCTGTCCTGGAAAATCATAGACACGTCCGTGCCGCAAAGGCTTCTGTGCATTTCCGCTGTCTGCTTCTGCGTATCCTCTCCATTGAGAATAACCTGCCCTTCAGCAATATGCCCTCCGCCGGGAAGAACATGCTGGATGGCACGGATAACCGTAGTTTTCCCTGACCCTGACTCTCCTACGATAGCCAGAACCTGCCCCGCATCCAAATTGAAAGATACATGGCGGACCACAGGGTCACCTTTTCCATAGGCGATTCCTAAATCTCTTACCTGTAATAGCATGGGAATATCTCCTCATAATAAATTCAATTGAAATGGAAACAGAAATTCGATACAGCATGGCAACGGCCGGACAAAAACGGTCTGTACCGAATTTCCATCCCCATTTCAGAGGAAGGAAAGCCGCTTCTCCGCTGCCGGATATATGACAGTGGAGAAAAGGCATATCTCACTATAGAAATTACTTAGCCGGAGTAATGTCCTTAGTTACCCAGTAGTAGTCACACGGATAAATATTGGCATTCTGGACAGACTTGTTGCTGACCATATTGGTCTGCGGATAGCCGAAGATCAAAGTAGCAGCGTCATCCTGGACAATTTTTTCCATTTTAATGATGATATCTCTGCGCTTAGCCGGATCAAATTCAGATGCCAGCTGATCAGACAACGCATCATATTCAGGGTTGCTGTATCCGGAACCGTTCTGCGGATTGCTACCGTCTACATTGGTCTTCCAGTACTGGTTGACGAATACTTCCGGATCCCCTGCCTGTTCGGTCAGGATATTGGAAATCAGGAGGTCATACTCCCCACGGACACCGATACCATCCAGTACATTATAGTCTACATTCTTCAGGTTGATCTTGATGCCGACTTTCTTCGCATCCGATTGGGTGGCTTCCGCATACAGCGGAAGTTCTGCACGGCCGGAGTAGAAAATGAAATCCAGCTCCAGATTCTTGCCGTCCTTATCTACAAAGCCGTCTCCGTCGCTGTCTTTCCATCCTGCTTCTTCCAGCAACTTCTTGGCGCTTTCCACATTGTATTTATCCGGATACGCCTTCATCAATCCGTCGAAGTCATAATCCAGGGATGGCGGAAGCATCGGACCACCGGCAATAAAGGTATCTTTCAGCAGCACCTTGGCATAGGTTTCACGATCCAAAGAGCGAAGCAGCGCCTGACGGACTCTCTTATCCGCCAGCGGTTTTCCTTCCTTGACATTCATACGGGCAAGAACATCGCGGATAGAAGAAATGGAACTGATATTGAATTTATTCTTATCCTGGAACAGTGCCAAGTCGCCGGCAGCCACATTGACCGCTATATCGATTTCGCCTTTCTGGAGTGCCATGGCACGGGTATTCGGATCATCAATAGTATTGACAACCAGGTGCTTGAACGGAACAGCCGCATAATAATTCGGGTTCGCATCCAATTCACATTTTGCCTTGGAGAACGATTTAACCATGTAAGGGCCTGTACCGATTGGCCCCTGCTTAGCAAAGTCTACTTTTCCATCGGAATCGACATCAACAATAATGAAGAGCGGATCCCCCAGCATGCCCGGAAGAGTAGCTATCGGTTTTTTCGTATAAATAGTAACATTCTGTCCATCAGCAGTGATATGATCCAGTTCAAACATGGCTTTTGCGCGGGGAGACTTTGCGAAGGTACGTTCGATGGATTTTTTGACCGCTTCGCCGGTTACCGGTGTACCGTTGGAAAACTTGATATCTTTGATTTTGAAAGTCCAGGACATCTTATCATCAGATACCTTCCAGCTTTCAGCAATCCACGGTTCCGCATTCATTTTGGAATCAAAATGGACAAGGCATTCACCGATGCCGTAGCGCATAACCTGCCAGCCAAAATAATTGTCGGTCGGTTCCAGGCTGTCTGCAAAGTTGGTAATACCTACGGTCAAAGTGTCTTTCGGTCCTTTGGAGGCAGACTTGTCTCCGCCGCCGCAGCCGGCAAACGCGACTGTCATAAGAGCTGCTGCTGCCAATGCGGCGCCTTTCTTGTAAATAGATTTCATGGATCTAACGCTTCCTTTCTTAAAACAAAATATAAATTAGGCAAAACCTGTTACATATGCAGAACGGCGGCAAAAGCCATCCCTTCTGATAGGAACCATATTGATCAGTCCTGGCGCGGATCCAGGACATCCCGGAGAGAATCTCCCCACAGATTGAAAACGACAACGGTTATAAAAATAGCAAGCCCCGGGAAAATCATCAGCCATGGAGCGGTCTGCAGCTGCTGGCGTCCTTCATTCAGCATAAGGCCCCACTCTGGCGCCGGAGGCTGGCTGCCGAACCCAAGGAAAGATAATCCCGCCAATTCCATCATCATAGCACCGATATCTGCCGCCGCAGTGATGACCATCAGGGGCAGAATGTTGGGCAAAATGTGCGTCCAAAGAATGTGCGGCGCAGAGCCTCCGCTTACAATAGCAGCATCGACGAAATCACGCTTCTTAATTTTCAGGACCATACTTCTTGAAAGACGGGCATACTTCGTCCATGTCACACAAAGCATGGCAATCATGGCATTCACAAGACTGCCTCCCAGAATACCGGCAATAGCGATGGCAAGAATAACGCCGGGGAAAGAAATCATCATATCCGCAAACCGCATGATGACCGTATCCACAATACCGCCAAAATATCCGGCAATGACCCCCAGGAATGTACCTACCACAAAAATAAGGAATACCAGGAAAAGTACGCTCGTCAGGGAATAGCTGGCCCCATACAGGATACGGGACAGTACATCACGTCCCAGCTTGTCCGTCCCAAAAAGATGCGCTGCAGACGGAGCCGCGTTGGCATCCCGCATGACCGCTTCCAGCGGATTATAAGGAGCTATCACCGGGGCCAGAATCGTAATCAGTATCAAGAGAAGCACCAGCAAAGAAGTAATGCGAAAGGCCTTATTTTCTTTAAATCCTTTAATCAGATTTTCCATTGGACTATTGACCTGCCTTTCTCAATCTGGGATCCAGGTGGTTGTAGGACAGATCCACCACCAAATTAATGACCATGTACATGAAAGCAATCCAAAGGACAACCGCCTGCACGGTTTGGAAATCACGGTATGTAATGGCCTGTACCACCATGAAGCCAAGCCCCGGCCAGGAAAATACAATTTCTACCACGGCCGCACCGCCCAGAAGAGAACCGAAAGCGAGCCCCAAAAGCGTTATCAGAGGAAGAAGCGCATTGGGAAGAACTTCCTTCCATAAGATGTGAGACTCAGAAAATCCTCTTGCCCGCGCGCCCATGACATAGTCCTGCCGTAGTTCTTCCAGCACAGTCGCGCGAACCTGCCTCGTATACTTCGATGCCATGACTACGCCGAGCGTCACCATGGGAAGAATCAGATTTTCCACAGAAACATCGCCGCCAACGATAGGAAATAGATTCAGCTTTAAAGCAAAAATCCACAGAAGCATAAGCCCCATCCAAAAATTAGGTACAGATACCCCCGCAAAAGTAAAGCCACGGATGATGTAATCGGCCCAGGTATTCTGCTTAACTGCCGTATATATTCCCAGTGGAATGGCAAACAAAAGCATAAAAACGGAAGAAGCAAGCGCAAGAATAACCGTAGCAGGCAAAGCTTCCAGAACCGCATCCAACACGGGCTTCTTCATCATAAATGAAAATCCGAAGTTTCCGTGAAGCACCCGTCCGAGCCAGCTCAGATACTGCATGAGGAACGGCTGATCCAGTCCCAGTTCATGGCGAAGCGCATCAATTTCCACCTGGCTGACCACGATATCTTCATTCCCTGCAATCATCTGGCGGACAGGATCTCCCGGTGCCAGCATAACCAGGCAGAATGTAATAAAACTGATTCCCAAAAGGACGAGAACCATCTGCCCAAGACGCATAGCAATTTGTTTGTTTGTCACACCTATCATCTCCACGTTGGCAAAATAAAAGCATGAATCGGGGAATCATTGATTCATGCCAAAACAAGGTAATTCAAATACCCTGATATTTTCCTTTAAGCTGTACCCCTGATTTGCTCCCCAAAGCGACATTGATACTTTACACACTTTTTAATATACACATTATATCACAATATATTAACATTGCAATAAAAATCCATAAATGTTTGCCGAACCTGCAAGACGCAGCCTCTCTAATGCATATTATTTGCCTGTAACACATATACCCCTATATGTATGCTAAATTATATTTTAGTCTTACTTAATCCACAAAATATTTTTTATCTGTGTACAAGCAGAAAATTCCCTGCAGATGCAGACTCATTCCCTTGTCTGCCCTTACGCATATTGAGTTCGATCTTTATATTTCTTATAATGAAGTGAAAAAGGATTTAATGTAAACAGGAAATGCATAGGAGGAACCATGGATCTGGATAAAATTTGCCGGGCTTTTAAAAGAAACCGATTCGACTGCACCATTTTCGAAACGGCAGAAGAAGCGGCCGCATATTTATCACAGGAAATACACGATAAAACCGTGGGGATGGGCGACTCCATGACACTGGAGAACATGAAAATGTACGAACGGCTTTCAGAGAATAACGAAGTTTATGACGTGCGGCATATTGAAAACAAAGATTACACATCGAAAGAACGGATGGAACAATTTCTTTCCATGGCAAGGAAATGCCTCATGACCGATGTCTTCCTCACATCCGCCAACGCTGCAGCGGAGACGGGCGAACTGGTAAACATCGACGGTACGGGAAACCGGATTTCAGGCTCCCTCTTCGGACACAGGAAAGTGTATTTTGTTATCGGTGTGAATAAAATCTGTCCTACTTTGGATGACGCCATTTTCAGGGCAAGAAATGTAGCCGCCCCAAAGAACGTAGAGCGGCATCACTATAAAAATGGCTGTTCCTTCTTCAATTACAAAAAATGCTGTGACTGCAGCGCGCCTGATCGGATCTGCAACGCTCTTGTAATCTACTACAAGAAGATGAGGAATATGGACATGGAAGTCGTCATTATCAATGAAGAATTGGGATTATAAAGATAAAAGCCATCAGCTGTGAGCTGTCAGCCATAAGCTAGAGAATAGAGGATATGAGCGCTGTCCGTTAAACGTCATCCTAAACGAATGTGAAGATTTATACCCGTAGTGAGGAAGGCGGTAAAATGTCATCCAGAGCGACAGCGAAGGATCTATTACCGTGGTGAGGAAGACAGTAAGACGTCATCAGTGTAATAGATTCTTCACTCCATGCCACTATTCCGTTTTTCGTCTTTCTCATAAGGCATTCTTACCCCCGTTCAGAATGACAATTGGATGAAAAAGCGTCATAATGAGGGAAACGTTAATCGTCATCCTGAACGAACGTGAAGGATCTGCCGCCGTGATGGAGAATACGGTAAAATGTCATCCAGAGCGACAGCGAAGGATCTATTACCGTAGTGAGGAAGGCGGTATGAAGATAAAAGCCATCAGCTGTGAGCTGTCAGCTGCAAGCTAAATATTCTTTTACGATTTGAGTCATTACGACAAGCGGGTATCCTCAATCGCACTGCGTGCGCCAGCTCCTTATGGATAAGGAGCCCCGCTGCGTTCCATTTTCCTTTTTAAAGTATTTAATGCGAACCGGCATTTAGGAAAGAGTTCTAACGGTAAGAATAGGGATTGGGTAAGCCTCCTTGTTTATAAGGAGGTGGCCGGCGAAGCCGGACGGAGGATACTGGCTTGAGGGAGTGACGCGAAAGGTCAGAATGACGATTTTGGGAAAGCACGTCACTCTAACAATGGGGAACGGAAAATGTCATAATGAGGGAAACGTTAATCGTCATCCGAAAGCGAACGTGAAGGATCTGTACCTGTGGTGAGGAAACCGCAAAATATACTTGACCGAGACCTCTTTATATAAAAGCGCAAAAAAGCTTCTCACATTTAGGATATACTCCATGTTCTGCGAGAAGCTTTTCACATTTCATGCATTCCCCTGTCAGGCACTTCCGACCGGCTGCGCCGGACAGCAGAGAGAAATCAAAAACATGAGCCGCAATCCGCTGTCGGTTCATCCGATATTGGGAATTATTTCTTTTTCCCGCCGAGATAGGCCGCCATGACGTCGGGGTTCCCCGCCACTTCCGCAGCCGGTCCTTCCATAACGATTTTTCCCGTTTCCATGACATAAGCATAGTCAGCAATCTGCAGTGCTTTTCGTGCATTCTGTTCTACAAGAAGAACCGTTGTCCCCATTTTATTGATATCCTTGATGACATCAAAAATCTGCTGGACGACAAGAGGCGCCAGCCCCATGGATGGTTCATCAAGAAGCATGAGCTGCGGTCTTGCCATCATGGCACGGGCAATGGCGAGCATCTGCTGTTCTCCGCCAGAAAGGGTGCCGCCAAATTGGTTTTCCCTTTCCAGCAGCCGGGGAAAACGCTGGAACACTTTCACCATATCTTCCCTGATTTCCGCCTTGTCCTTTCTCTGGTATGCACCGAGTTCCAGATTTTCACGGACGGTCATGTCCTGAAGGATCTGCCGCCCTTCCGGCACAAGGACTACACCGGCATTCACGATATGGGACGACTTTTGTCCCGTGATGGATTTATCTTTGAAAAGGATCTCCCCTTCCGAGGGTTTCATGAGTCCCATGATGGTTTTCATCGTGGTGGACTTTCCCGCGCCGTTCGCTCCGATAAGGGTCACGATCTTCCCTTCGGGAACAGAGAGGCTGATGCCTTTCAGCGCCGTGATATTTCCATAGCCGGCGACAATATTCTTAAGCGTAAGCAGCATTATTCATCCTCCTTTCCGAGATAAGCCTCAATAACGGCAGGATCATTCTGTACTTCTTCGGGAACACCTTCCGCCAGTTTTTCACCGAAGTTGACGACAATCAGGCGGTCGCAGAGAGTCATCACAAGGTGCATATCATGCTCAATCAAAATAATGGTCGTTTTATAGGTTTCACGAATTCCACGGATGAGTTCCGTAAGAGCTGCTGTTTCGCTGTCATTCATGCCTGCTGCCGGTTCATCCAGGAGGATAAGTTTCGGATGGGCAGCAAGAGCACGCGCGATTTCCAGCTTTCTCTGCTTGCCGTAGGGCAGTTCCGTGGCAGGGCGGTCCGCATCCTGTTCCAACCCCACAAAGCGGAGCAGTTCCATCGCTTCCTTCCGCGCTTCTTTTTCTTCTTTCTTCTGTGCACCTGTGTGGAGGATACTGGCAAGAAAGCCTGCTTTTAAATGGTCATGCTGTCCGACAAGAATATTCTCCAGCACTGTCATCCCCGTGAAAAGGCGGATATTCTGGAACGTACGGGCGATACCCCCATTGATAATCTGATAGGGTTTCTTCCCGCTGATCGACTGTCCGTCAAAAAGGATATCCCCTTCAGAAACCGGATACACGCCTGTGATCAGGTTGAAAATCGTTGTTTTACCGGCGCCGTTTGGTCCGATGACACCGAATATTTCCCCTTTCTCCACATGGAAGGACATATTCGATACCGCCGTAAGACCGCCGAAACGCTTCACCACATTCTGCATTTCAAGAAGCATCACTTTTCTCCTCCTTCCACGGGAACGGCTTTCTTTTTGCTGAAAAGCGAACCGATCCACTTCACCGCGTCATAAGAAAGAATACCGTCCGGACGGAAAGCCATGAGTGCCACAAGCATCACGCCGTAGATGATATCCCTGTATTCCGCCAGGGAACGGAGCGATTCGGGAACGATAGTAAGCACTGCCGCGCCGAGGACAGGCCCCCACATGACATTGCTGCCGCCGAAAACTGTGTAGAGAAGCATATCCACTACACGATGCCACGAGAAATCCGTCGGACTGATAAAGAATGTGACATGAGCGTACAAAGCGCCCGCCACTCCCGCAAAAAACGCGCTGAAGAGAAATCCCATCATTTTGTAATACACTACATTGATTCCCGACAGAGAAGCAGCGTACTCATCGGCCTTCACGGCTGCCATGGCGCGGCCGATGCGGGAATGTTCCAGCCGGTACCAGAAGGAAATAATCAGCACCGTCAAAACCAGCAACACCAGACACACAAGAAGCTGTCCGCCCGTCTGTGAATCTATTTCCAAAACATCCAGGAGCCCCCAGTCGCTTGCATAATCGGAAAGGACACTTCCCATGGAAGGAATCCCCGAATAGCCGAGTGCGCCGTGAGTGATTTCCAGATTCAAGGCGATGACTCGGACCACTTCACCGAACCCCAGCGTGGCAATCGCCAGATACAGCCCGCGGAGACGGATCGTCGGCAGTCCGATAACCAGAGCCACAAGAACCGCCATGACACCGCCAAGGAAAATCCCTACGGGCATAGGTACGTGGTACTGCGCTGTCAGAATGGCGGACGTATACGCACCGAAACTCATCAGCCCGGCATTTCCCAAAGAAAGGATGCCCGTGCAGAGCGTCATGTAAATCGTCATAGCAAGGATAATATTGATGCAGACAAAGGTGAGAACCTGCAGAAAATATCCATTCAGCAAATCTTCCATTATGGCCTTCCTCCCTTCCCCGCTTTCGCAAAAAGTCCTTCCGGACGAATGAACAGAATTAAAATGATAAGGCCGAAGGCCACCGCGTCACGATAAGAAGAAGTACCGTAAGCCACGCTGAATACTTCGGCGATGCCGAGAATGAAACCACCTGCCATGGCGCCTTCCACATTGCCGAGACCGCCCATGATGAGCACCGCCAGCCCTTTCAGCCCCATTGACGTCCCCATCGTCGGTTCAATCGCGTTGAAAGAAAGTCCGATCAGTACGCCTGCCGCTGCACCGAGGGCAGAAGCCAGCATCACCGTCAAAGTAATGATACGGCCCGTATTGATTCCAAGAAGACCGGCCGTCTCCGCATTTTCCGAAGTCGCCCGGATCGCCTTGCCCACCTTCGTCCGGTTCAGCATGATTGTGAGAAGAACCATGAGCACCACTGCCGTCCCCAAGCTGATAATCTGGATACCGGAAATTTTAAAGACTCCCATATCCATCAGTTCATTGCCGAACGCAGACGGGAACGAACGGGTCTGCGGCCCCCAGACCATAAGCGCCACACTTTCCAGAAATGTGGATACGCCGATCGTACTGATGAGCGGCGCCAGATGCGTCGCCTTATGCTTACGAAGCGGACGGAGCGCCAGCAGCTCCAGCCCGTACCCCAGAACCGCGCCCCCGATCATGGCGCCGGCCAATGCAGGGAAAATATTCATTCCCGCTTCCGTTACCAGAAGCAGGCCGATATAAGCGCCTATCATGAAAATTCCGCCATGCGCCATATTCACGATATTCAATACCCCGAAGACCAGAGTATATCCGATAGCAATAACCGCATAAGCGCTTCCCAGCGTCAGACCATTGACAAGCTGTTGAAAAAACACGATAACTTTCCCCCTTCTTGAGAAATATTTCTTTGCCCAAACCTCAGACAAAACTTTGCAAAAACCATGAAAGGACTAAAAACCGCCCCTGCCGCACGGCAGGACACCGATGCAGCAGGGGCGGAAATCTCCGCGGTACCACCCTGTATTTATCACTCTAAGGAAAAAGAGGCAGAACTTCCCGATAACAGAAAAGCCCCCACCTTCATTGCTGAAGATAGGGGCGAACAGTCGCGGTACCACCCTACATTATACTCTTAATCCTTCCTCCGTAACGTGGATAAACGCCATTTTTTACTTATTTCAAAAATGGAGCTCTCAGGCGATAAAAAATAACGGAATGTACCGGCTTGCACCCTCCGCCGGCTCTCTATGCCATGGACCGCCATCTTTCCTGTCCTGATCATTGCCTGTATCCCCTTAACGCGGGTAACGCCGATGATTACTTCATTCATCCTCGGAACTCCCGGGCGAGCAGGCATCTGCTTTCGTATCGGTTCCCACCACTCCCGACTCTCTATGACGAACCTGTCAGATACGTTTCCCGTTCACAGTCCTTGGTTTTTGTTTGTGATGTCAATTATATGCTGAAATATTTCCACTGTCAAGGGAAATATTAAAACATCTTTTACTGATTGAATGTTAAGCACAGAACTTTCTATTTCATCATTTTACATCACAAAACAGTATGGCTCCAAAATAGCTCTTAACCGTTATCGCTTTCCTTTTCCTTGCGGATGACATCATGGGCGCCGCCCTCCACGATGGAAGTCGCGGAAACCAGCGTAAGCTTCGCTTTTTTCTGGAGCTCGGCAATCGTGAGCGCGCCGCAGTTGCACATCGTAGCCCTCACCTTGCTGCAGGTTTTAGCCACATTCTCCTTGAGCGGTCCTGCATAAGGAACATAAGAATCCACGCCTTCCTCAAACTGGAGTTTCTTATCTCCGCCCAAATCATATCTGGCCCAGTTACGCGCACGGTTTGAACCTTCTCCCCAGTATTCCTTCACCACTGTACCGCCCACCGTACGTTTCTGCGTGGGAGACTCGTCGAAACGGGCAAAATAACGGCCCAGCATGACAAAATCAGCTCCCATCGCCAGCGCCAGCGTGATGTGATGATCATAGACAATGCCGCCGTCAGAGCAGACCGGCACATACACGCCCGTCCGTTCATAGTATTCATCCCTTGCCTGGCAGACTTCGATCAAAGACGTCGCCTGCCCGCGGCCAATCCCCTTTGTTTCACGAGTGATGCAGATGGAACCGCCGCCGATGCCGACCTTTACGAAATCGGCGCCCGCCTCCGCAAGGAACAGGAATCCTTCGCGATCCACCACATTGCCTGCGCCGACCTTCACACTATCGCCGTACTTTTCACGGATCCATTGAATGGTCATCTTCTGCCATTCAGAAAACCCTTCCGAAGAATCAATACAGAGCACATCCGCCCCCGCATTGACAAGGAGCGGCACACGCTGCTCATAGTCGCGGGAATTGATACCGGCGCCCACGACAAAACGCTTCTCCGCATCCAGCATTTCATCTGGATTCTCACGATGAGAATCGTAGTCCTTACGGAAAACGAAACCGTAAAGGCGTCCATCTTCATACAGAACAGGAAGGGAATTGATCTTATTATCCCAGATAATATCATTGGCTTCGGAAAGTGTGATGCCGAACCTGGCAGTGACCAGCTTTTCAAGAGGCGTCATAAAATCGGCAATCTTCTCGCTGCGGTCCATACGGCTCACACGGTAATCACGGCTCGATACGATCCCCACCAATTTCCCGTTCGGTGTACCGTCCTCTGTAATCGCCACCGTGGAATGCCCCGTCTTTTCCTTCAGCGCAAGGATATCCGCCAGCGTATTCACAGGAGCCAGATTGGAATCGCTGAATACGAACCCCGCTTTCTTCGCCTTCACACGAGCCACCATCGCCGCTTCGTCCTCCGGCGTCTGCGAACCGTAAATAAAAGAAACGCCGCCGTTACGCGCCAATTCTACCGCCAGCCTCTCACCGGAAACCGCCTGCATGATGGCGGACACCATGGGAATCGCCAGCTCAATAGCGGGCTCCTCTCCTTTTTTGAACTTCACCAGCGGCGTCTTAAGAGAAACATTCGCCGGAATACATTCACATGAGGAATATCCGGGAATCAGAAGATATTCATTAAAAGTATGTGACGGTTCATTGATATAAGTTGCCATCATGTCCTCCTTCGGCAAAGAAATATAAAAGCGGTTATAGATTTTTACTATTATAGCCAAAAAAGCGGGGTAAATAAAGGGGAAAACATAATTTTAATCTCCTTCTGCTTATTTTATTACACACCGCTGATTCATTATCTGAAAACTGTCCCCGCAACAGACATCCATAGCCGCAGGAGCAAGTTGTTTCACTCATTTTTACGCGTCACTCCGTTCCTTTAAAAATGGTTCACTTGCCTTCTTATGAACAAGTACATACATCCATTCTAACCTTTCGTGTCACTCCCCCAAGCCAGTATCCTCCGTCCGGCTTCGCCGGCCACCTCCTTATAAACAAGGAGGCTTACCCAATCCCTATTCTTACCGTTGGAACTCTTTCCTAAACACCGGTTCGCATTAAATACTTTAAAAAGGAAAATGGAATGCAGCAAGGCTCCTTATCCATAAGGAGCTGGCGCACGCAGTGCGGCTGAGGATACTCGCTTGCCGTAATGACTCAAATCATAAAAGAATATTTAGCTTGCAGCTGACAGCTCACAGCTGATGGCTTTTATCCTCATACCGGCTTTCCTCACCACGGCAACAGATCCTTCACATTCGTTCAGGATGACGATTAACGTTTCCCTCATTATGACGCTCTTTCATCCAATTGTCATTCTGAACGGGGGTAAGAATGCTTTGTGAGAAAGACAGAAAACGGAATAGTGGCACAGAGTGAAGAATCTATTACTCTAATAACGTCTTACCGCCTTCCTCACCACGATAGCAGATCCTTCACATTCGTTCAGGATGACGCTTTACCGTCTTATGCAAGAATCATGGAGTCGGCCGCCGGAAGGAGCTCGTGGTGCACGCAGTGCGGCTGAGGATACTCGCTCGCCGTAATGATTCAAACCGCAAAAGAATATTTAGCTTGCAGCTGACAGCTCACAGATAGCAGCTAATCAAACACATACAAAAAAGACCCCTTTCGAGGTCTTTTTCATTGGTTCTATTTCCGATGACCCAAGTATTAGAACTTGTAGTTCAGGGAAACAGTCCATGCATCATCTACATCAAGATCCTGATTATTCTTTTCGCCCTTAACATCAAATGCATATTCACCATGGAGGTAAACATTCTTCTGGAGAGTGACATCAGCCATAGCATTCCAGAATGTTACATTATCTGCATAAAGTCCTTTGTTTTTCGTGCTGGAAGTCAAGGTAGACAGGACATCAGTAGATAATCCGGTACCGCCGAAGTATACTCCGGCATCTACATCGTTGTAAGCTAAGCTCAGAGCGAAAGAACCCGGTTTTTTCAGATCCATCTTGCCATAGCCGATCCCTGCATTCCAAGCCCGATCATAGTCATCATCAATGCTTGTATTCTTCCAGTATTCACCAAATACACGGAAATCACCTACATTAAAGCCGAGATTAGCGCCAATCATATTGACATGATCTTCCCCAACGAATCTGACATAATCGACACCCAGATCTACAACGTTCAACTTGCCGTTTGCTCTTGCAAAGAACATATTTTTGTCAAGAATATTTTCGTCCGGATCTGCTACTCCATCATAATCAGAAGTATTGAACTGTCCATAACCTACGGTTACGCCGACTTTGCTTCCTTTGTAGGAAAGCTGTGCGCCGTCATAGCCTTTTCCGTCACCATAGAGCCAGCCACCCTGGTTACCGAAGGTGATCGGCTGACGCCCGAGTCTTGCGGAGAAGTCGCCGAAGCCATGGTTTACGAACAGCTGATCAGCATAGGTATTTGCATCTTTATCATTTTTGAAGTTCATGTTGCTAGTGAAACGAGCCTGTGCATAGGTGCTGTCGTTAACAGCCGCCTTTGCAACGATACGGATACGACCATCGTAGTTATCATCATTAAGAGCTTTATTTTGATAACGCATACGGGCATCACCGGACCAGGAGATATTGCCCACTTTCTTTTCCAGGTTGCTTACGCGGACGCCGAGGTTCGCCAGTTCATCAGCATATTCCCCTGCCAGTTTGTCCAGGGTTGCTTTCTGTTCTGCATTCAGCTGGTCTTCACGAGCCATCAGACGGGCGATAACCTGCGCCAGTTCATAACGGGTCATGTTTCTTTCGCCTTTGAATGTACCGTCCGGATAGCCTTCTACAACGCCCTGATCGGAGAGATCGGATACTGCCTGATAAGCCCAGTCATCAGGGGATACATCAGAGAACGGATTTGCAGCGTATGCGGATACGCCGGCGGTGAGTGCAGCAGCTGCTGCGATTGCGAGAATCTTTTTCATTATTCTTGCTCCTTCCGAAAAATAAATTGTCCCTTTGGAATGGAGTTCCGGAAGAATCCTGCACGAGTGACCGTGTTTCCTCTGCGTTTCTTCATTACCCCATAAGCAGCATAGCGGGACATGCCCCTGCTACTTACCTGCAATTTAACACATCAGAATTTTTTTTGCAAGAACCCTGAAACCCTTAGAAAAAATCTACCTTAATTTATTTTCTCTATTTCCATTAGAATAAATTAAGTATCCTCTTTTATTATTTTAATTACAAAGGACACTAACTTTTGTATAAGCAGATTTTATCGTACATTCATGGATTCCTCTCTTCATGGTATATTTCTCACTGTTTTTTCATCTTCCTTCCTTTTTTCGAACGCAAGTCGGTTATAGTTTTTTTCTTTTACATGAGGCCCTTTCCCTTTATAGCACCTTAATCGTCACCCTGAACCGGCATAGAGTGATGAATCCGCTACCCCCATAAGGTCTTATATTTCCCTCATCACGGGTACAGATCCTTCACGGACGCGCTGAATGGCCTCTTACCGCCTTCCTCACCACGGTAACAGATTCTTCGCTGTCGCTCAGAATGACGCCTTACCATGGGTGCTACTTTATCGGCAGGCCTGAAAGTGGTTAGAATCCCAGCTGTGCCGTCTGTTTAACGTCATTCTGAATGGAGGCAAGAACACCTTGTGAGAAAGACAGAAAACGGAATAGTGGCACAGAGTGAAGAATCTATTACTCTAGTGACGTCTTGCCGCCTTCCTCACCACGATAACAGATCCTTCACATTCGTTCAGGATGACGTTTTACCGTCTTATATAGGGATCATGGATTCGGCCGCCGGAAGGAGCTGCTGGCGCACGTAGTGCGATTGAGGATACTCGCTTGTCGTAATGATTTAAATCGTAAAAGAATAGTTAGCTTGCAGCTGACAGCTCACAGCTAACAGCTATCAACCAGCAGCTAATCAAACACATACAAAAAAGACCCCTTTCGAGGTCTTTTTCATTACCTTTATCCCTTGAACACCAAGTATTAGAAGTTGTAGTTCAAAGACACGGTAGCAAGATCATCATAATCTACGCTGTCATCTGTCTTCACATTGAATGCATATTCACCGTGGAGGCGGATATTCTTTGCCAGAACGACATCAGCATTGGCCAGCCAGAACTTGCTGTCCACATTAAGAAGGGAGCTGGCTGGGAATGCGGTGTAAGTGCTGCCGCCGAAATAAGCGCCGGCTTCATTCCTTACATACTGGGCGGCTACTCTGAAGGTGCCCGGTTTTTTCAGGTTATAGTGTCCGAAACCGAGGCCTGCTGTCCACATTTGCGGATCACCTTTAGGTTCCGTATTCTTGTAGAAATCACCAAATATGTCAACAGCATCGGTTACTCCTACGGTGAGGCCAGCGCCCCAGATAGATTTTTTATCAGCATCAGCCGCGCCGACAGTCTTAATGTATTCCGCGTCATAGCCGATACGGCCGGTCTGTCCGTAGAGACGGGCATAAACGGTATCATCTTTTTTCTGCCCGTAGTCATTAATCCATGTATTCATACGGCCATAACCTGCTTCCAGAGTCAGTTTGCTGTCACCAATGAAAAGCTGTGCGCCGTCAAAGAAATCATCATAATACATACCGGTCTGACCAAGGGTAAGGAAGTTACGCCCTAAGTTCATGCCGACTTTATCGCCGAACTGATGATGAACAAAAAGCACATCCATCTTTGTATTCGCATCCGCATCGTCTTTGAAGTTCATATTGCTGGTGAAACGGCCACGTACATAGGTGCTGTCATTCACTTGTGCCTTGGCATTGATACGCATACGGCCATCCCATCCATCAGCTTTTCTGGAGCCGTCTGTATTGTATCCTTTTTCTTTCCAGCGCATGCGGGCATCACCGAACCAGGAAATGTTGCCGACTTTCTTTTCCAGGTTGCTTACGCGGACGCCGAGGTTGGCCAGTTCATCAGCATATTCCCCTGCCAGTTTGTCCAGGGTTGCTTTCTGTTCTGCATTCAGCTGGTCTTCACGAGCCATCAGACGGGCGATAACCTGCGCCAGTTCATAACGGGTCATGTTTCTTTCGCCTTTGAATGTACCGTCCGGATAGCCTTCTACAACGCCCTGATCGGAGAGATCGGACACTGCCTGATAAGCCCAGTCATCAGGGGATACATCAGAGAACGGATTGGCAGCGTATGCGGATACGCCTGCGGTGAGTGCTGCAACGGCAGCGATTGCGAGAATTTTTTTCATATTCTTGCTCCTTCCGAAAAAATAATATGTCCTCTATATTTTCAGGAAGAGAGAATACAACTCGAGTTACCGTGTTTCCTCTGTTTCTTCTCCTATTCCTGCAAGCACAACCGAAAGGACCGCGCTTATGCTCCGCATTATTTTATCATACGTTCTAATTTTTTTCAAATTATTTTCTTAATTTCAGAATTTCTTTGACTTACGAAAATGAATTTCTTTTTTATCTTTGACTTCAAATTCCTTTTTGTATTAAATACCTTATGAAGCAAAAGGTAATCAGAAAGCCTCCTTCGCTCCTGCTCTGAATAACATCTTACCGCTTTCCTCACCACGGGTATAGATCCTTCACATTCGTTCAGGATGACGATTAACGTCCCCCCTCATTATGATGACTTCCATGCCACGGTCATTCTGAATGGAGACAAGAATGCTTTGTAAGAAAGCAGGAAAGCGGAAATATGACACGGAGTGAAGAATCTATGACTCGGATGACATCTCTCACGGATTCTTCCGGGCACCTTTATCCTACTCCCTTCAAATTTATGCATGCAAAAAGGACTCACATCTCTACAAGTCCTTTCCCTTTATCAGCAGCTTCCTATCTCCCCTCTGCGTAGCCGTTTCACTATCTTTTGCGCGTCCCTTCGCTCCTTCAAAAGATGTTCTCCGCCTATCCCGGGTAACCCGTCCGTATAGGAAGCCCCGGCATATGAAAAAAGACACCTACATTTGT
>ENA-ORTU01000281-ORTU01000281.1-human-gut-metagenome-genome-assembly--contig:-NODE-281-length-67579-cov-6.174427_pt1 | contig 67579 bp, 60 predicted proteins | sample MGYA00241910_ERZ509184 | MGnify/ENA primary metagenome ERZ509184 (study PRJEB26280, sample SAMEA2338847) | human gut metagenome | biome: human gut; feature: human-associated habitat; material: faeces... | reverse complement strand
CGTAGTCACTTAGAAGTTTCTTCGAAACTTCGGATGCGTGGAAAAGCAACGCAGGACATATGGTATAATGAGCACAAAAGTGCTCATCTTAAAAGTTCCTTGCGGAACTTTGTATGTATTCATAAGGATTGCGTGAATTAGAAATGGAGATTAATATGAAGAATAAAGTACCAATGATTAACATTATCATTATTGCATTATTTAATTATGTATTCCTTGGTACAGAATATATGTATGATAATATGATGTTATATGTTATAAATTCAAATGGAGTAGTAAATGCACAGAATTATATTCTGGGTGTAAGTGTCGCCGGATTTCTTATGTATCCGTTGTTAAAGCGTGTATACAGAAAGAATAATAATATGCTGTTACTGCACATATTTAAAGTATGTGCAGTAATAACTGGCATAATATGTATAGCAGTTATGGGTACACACAGCTCTTATGTTTCAATATTCATAAGCGGTTGTGTATTCTTTGCGATAATGGGAATTGTAGGAAGTGCCGTGCACTATTCACTTGCAGTTAATATAAGCAACTATTCTATGCCGGTATCCTATGCGATAGGAATTGCATATGCACTTGGAGTGCTTATACAGTTTATTGCTAATAATATCGTTAATAATAACTTAGCTGAAAGTATAATGCTGTGCGTGGGGCTTATAGTGCTTGTGTATTACGGCTTTGGAACTGACAGCGTGGCTGCTAATAGTGCCAGAGCAGCTGATGGAAGAGCTTCGTATATTGTCTATAAGAATGAGAAAACGGCAGGGATAACGCTTATTATTATAGTTGCACTTATGACTTGTATATTTTCAACACTTGATAATGCCGTAACACTTGTACACGCGGAAGGAAGTGTTGATATTGGACAAACACCAAGAGTTATCCTTGCTGTAAGCGGTCTTGTTGCAGGATATGTGTTTGGAATTAATAAAGGAGCGTTTATTAATATTATTATGTACTGTGTCACACTTCTTTCAGTTATGTGTGTGGCAGTAATAGAACTTGGTGGTCCGTTTATGATAGGACTTGTTGCATTTTATATGTCGGCTGGATTTTTCGTTGTATACTTTACAACAATGTTTATTCAGTTCTCATACAATACAGATATTCCAGAATTATGGGCTGGAATGGGCAGGGCAGTCAATAATGCAGGAGCAGTTATAACAAGCTTTACATCAGTACTGCTTTTATCAAGTGCAAACACAATGATAATAAGCGTTGTCGCACTTGTTTTATTTGCATTAATAAGCGTTGCTATTTATGCTTATTCTACACAGCTTGTAATTAGTGTTAAAGAGCCGGTTAGTACTGAACCTGCTGTAAATTATAAATTAGAAAGATTTGTTCAGGCATATTCACTTACAGAGCGGGAAAAAGAGGTTCTTCAGGTATTAACAGAGTCGGACGGAAATGTATCCGAACTTGCCAGCACGCTGTGTATGTCAAGGTCTGCATTGTACAGGCACATTTCAGCTATCAATGAAAAGACCGATACAAGTTCAAGAATAGGACTTATACAGTTCTACTATTCGTGGAGTGAGAATTAGATTATCAATTAAAGAAAATAAAAAGGCAGGAATATGAGAAACTTTAAGTTATTGCTTAAGAGGTTCTTACTTTCCTGCCTTTGTTATTATAATATTATTCTGTGTTGGTTATGATTTATTCTGTGTCAGTGGATGTCTTCTTGGAAGCAAAATAATCATCGAACTTGTCCATAACAGCACTGTATGTATTCTTGCTTATGTCTGGAAGTTCTTTGCCCCATGATTTGGTTGCAAGCTTAAAGCCTTTTTCTACAGCGGCTTTCATCTTTTGCATCTTTTCTTCATCATCACCAGCAAGAGCCATTGCAAAATCAAAGATTCTTGATGATGTCTGTTTAACTCCCCAATATCCGTCCTCTGAAATATCTTCTTTAGCCTTGGCAATTGTATCAGCATCTGCTGTGAAGTTGCCGCTGGCAAGTACTTTCCACATATCATCAGCAGTTCCGATTGTAATTCCCTGCTTTTCAAACATCTTGCTTACGAGTGACTGTAACTGCTGCATACGATTGTCAGAGTCAGCTTTTAACTGTGCTACTAAAGAAGGATTGGTTGATTTTGATGTAGCAGATGAAACAGTCTGGCCTTTAGAAGATTCATAAGTGGCAGCAGTATCTGAATAATTATTAGCAGAAGCTGTTCCTGATGTCTTGTTGTCTTTATTAGTCTGGCTGGCTGTTGAAGCATAGCCTGTGTAATAAGAATTAACTCCGTTTAATTCCATATTATTCCTCCGTTTCTGTGCATACGCACAATTTGTAATAATTAATAGTTAAATGCTTATAAAAGCAATCTGATAAAACCATCCGTGGCTTTATATATATAATCGGCTGTTTGTAAGGCTTTATTTACATATGTTCTTTATTTTTTCTGTATTTATTAGGTGAAATACCCTTGGTACGCCTGAAAGCATCGCCGAAATAATTACTGTCATTAAAACCACACTCAAATGCAATATCAGTTATTGATTTGTTAGTGTTAAGAAGAAGTTCGCAGGCGTGTTGTATGCGGACATTTATTATATATTCTTTAAAACCAAAGCCGGTAACGCTCTTGAATTTCTTTGAAAGATACGAACGGCTGAGATTGAATTTTTTCGCCACATCTTCAAGTATAAGCCTTTCGCTGTAATGGTTGTAAATGTAAGTTGCAACCTCCTGCATAATTCTGTTATTAACGTCAATCTCTTTTATTACATTTTCTTCATAATTCTTACAACGGGTTATAAAAAGCATAAGCTCGGCGAGAGCAACGCTTACAAAGCCGGGAGATAAAGGATCCTGTCCTTCATTTTCAAAGAGGAGCTTTTCAAGAAGGCTTTCTATATAATCTCTTCGTTTTTCTGGTATTGAGATAACACCTGCCTGCATAACATCAGACACGATATCCGTGCCGACAACATTGTTGAGCCATTCTGTGACGGTTGGCTTAAAGCTTATTACAATTCGCTCGTGCATACCTTTTCCTGTATAATCAGTCTTGTGGATTGTTCCGGCAGGGACGATTACAATATCTCCGTGGTGGAATTTGTATATATTGTGGCTGATAAATGCCGTACATTCACCGCGGGCAAGATAAAAAAGTTCGTGAAAAGGGTGTGAGTGAACCTTTTTAGCTTTAAATGCCGAGCGTTTAATTTTTTTGATTTCAAAATTCTTCTGCATATCCTGTATCATATTAAGCCTCCAGTGTAAAAAAAGTATTTATAAAAATACTTATGTAAGAAATTAGGATACATTTTCTGTAAAGTTAATTAAATAATAGTATTTATAAGTGGAAATCACTGTTTTTTATGCTAATATATTATATAAAAAAGAGAAAAAATGCAATAGATTATTGGGAAAGAAGGGATTAAATATGGCACGACCAATAAGTGCTGGCAAGAGAGATATGATTCTTAACGGGAATCTTATCAGGGCAATTCTTACATTGGCAATACCAGTTATGATTAACAGCTTTATACAGTCAATGTATAATCTTACAGATACGTTCTGGCTTGGAAAGATAGGAACAGCTAATCAGGCAGCTATAACGCTTGTGTCACCATTCCAGAATATTCTTATTAACTTTGGAGCAGGCATAACGACAGCGGGTGCTATTCTTATATCGCAGTACCTTGGTGCGAAAGAAGACAAACAGGCGAACTCTATGGCTAATCATATATGTATAACATCGCTTGGATTTTCGGTTGTATGTGCATTTATATGCTGGCTTGTGTCACCAGGACTTGTAAAATGGCTTGGTGCTGAGGGTGAAATATATAGATATGGACTTACATATATAAGAATTGTAGTGTTAGACCTTCCATTTCTTTTTATGATTAATCTGTTTACTTCGGTCAAGCAGGCACAGGGCGACACAGTAAGACCTCTGCTTCTTAATATACTTGGGGTATCTATCAATCTGATACTTGACCCATTATTCCTTGTTATATTCAACTGGGGAATAGGTGGTGCGGCACTTGCTACACTGCTTGCTAAGATACCGAGTGCGATTATTGGAGTTCTTGTACTTAGGGGAAATAACCAGCTTGTCAGAATTAACTTTAAGAACTTCAAATTTGATAAAAATAAAGTGCTTGCTATATTAAAAATTGGTCTGCCAACTGCAATAGGTGGAAGTACAATGCAGTTCGGATTTCTTCTTATGACTAAAAATGTTAATGCCTATGGTCCGACAGCTACAACAGCTTATGGTATCGGTAATAAGATTAACAGTATTATTACAATGCCGGCAAGCGGAATAGGCTCTGCAATATCTACAATAGTCGGTCAGAATATGGGTGCAGGCAATATTAAAAGAACTGACAAGTCATACCATATTGCACTGAGAATAGGAGCTGTATTCTTATTCATATGTGGAATGATACTTTCAAGAAGATTTATAGCAGAACCAATGGTAAGATTTTTCACATCAGATGAACAGGTAGTGCCTCTTGCGACACAGTTCCTGTCAATTATGGCAATATGCTGCTGGACGAATGCATTTTATAATGTAACGCAGGGGTTATTTCAGGGCTGTGGACATACCATGATAACAATGGCAGTTGATGCGACAAGAATATGGATATTCAGGTTCCTGACATTGTGGGTATGTGCTAATGTGCTTGGAATGGGCGTTGAGAGTGTGTGGTATGCGGTAGTTGTAAGTAATGCCACATCAGCATTGATACTCTACATACTCTATTGGACAGGAATATGGAAGAAATCAACTATTAAAATAGAAAAGACACAGGATGAAGGCAATAATTCAGACGAAAAGGTAAAGTCTCTTAATGAGGCTGATTCAGATATAAAAGTTTCTTCAAATATACAGACAGTTAATTAATCAGATTACAAGTAAATATTGTGCTCCCTATAAATGTTCCCGAAGCCAGCCGGATTGTTCTGGTTTCGGGAATTTTTTGTTAATAAAAATGGCAGCATAGTTATATATAATTCATTCTGCAGGATATATTTTCTGGTGATTAGTAATAATCATATGAAAATGCAAGTATGTACTTGATTTTGTACAATCTGTTTTATATAATAGATGTATGTATACAATATTGGAGATATGAATATGGACTCAATTAGATTAAAGGCACGTGCCAAGATTAATCTTGGACTTGATGTGTTAGGAAAGAGAGATAATGGATATCACGATGTAAGAATGGTTATGCAGACAGTAGGTATATATGACCGTCTTATAATTAATAAGATACCAGAAGACGATATAAGGATTGATATTAATCTTAAGTTTCTTCCGGTTAATGAGAATAATCTCATATATAAAGCATACAAGCTTATGAAAGATGAGTATGGCTTTTCGGGGGGAATAGAGGTAGACCTTAATAAGTTCATACCGATAGCAGCAGGTATGGCTGGAGGAAGTACAGATGCAGCTTCTGCTATGTTTGCTATCAATAAGCTGTTCAATCTTGGACTTTCTAACAGGGAGCTTATGGAGCAGGGAGTTAAGATTGGAGCTGATGTTCCATACTGTATTATGAGAGGAACTGCACTTGCAGAAGGGATAGGAGAGAAGCTTACAAGACTTGCACCTATGCCATTTTGTCATATGGTTGTAGCAAAGCCACCTATTAATGTATCGACTAAGATGGTGTATGACAGTCTGGATTCAGGTGCAATCACAAAGCATCCTGATATAGACGGAATTATAGAGGCAATTAATGAGGGCAGTGTAATAAAGATTGCCGAGCGTATGGGCAATGTGTTAGAAGATGTGACTATTCCGTTGTATCCGGTTATAGATAAGATAAAGAAGGATATGATAAGTCAGGGTGCATACAATGCTATGATGAGTGGAAGTGGTCCTACAGTATTTGGAATATTTCCTGATGAGCAGACAGCACTTAATTGTAAAGAATATTTAAAGCGTCAGGGAGATGCAAGACAGGTATATATAACAGAGACATTTAATTAAATTACTACACGGAGGATTAGACAATGAAAGGCGAATTAAAAATGGATGTGAACGAATACCTTCCATTAAGAGATGTTGTATTCAATACATTAAGACAGGCTATTCTTACAGGAGAGATGGAACCTGGCGAAAGACTTATGGAGATACAGCTTGCTAACAAGCTTGGAGTAAGCCGTACACCTATACGAGAAGCAATCAGAAAGTTAGAGCTTGAAGGCCTTGTTATTATGATTCCAAGAAAAGGTGCTGAGGTTGCACATATAACTGTAAAGGATATGAGAGATGTCCTTGAGGTGCGTTCGGCGTTAGAAGAACTTGCTGCAACACTTGCCTGCAAGAATGTAACACCTGAACATATAGAGGAGTTAAAGACGGCTAACAGGGTATTTGAAGCCGCTATTGTATCTAAAGATGTAGTTGCTATAGTTAATGCAGATGTGGCATTCCACAATATTATATATTCAATGACAGACAACCAGAGACTTATCCAGCTTGTCAACAGTCTTAGTGAGCAGATGTACAGATATCGTCTTGAATATGTTAAAGATGCAAGAACACATTCTATACTTATAAGTGAGCATAACGATATAATCAGGCAGCTTGCCGATAAGGATGTCGAAAAAGCCAAGGTTATAGTAAGACAGCATATTACTAATCAGGAAAGGGGAATTATAAGACTTCTTAACATATAATTAAATAAAATTGTGATTTATTGAAAACTGAAAGCTGTATTCACCATACTATGAAAATGATAGGGGTGGGTATAGCTTTTTATTTTTTGGGGATAATTTCCATATAAATTATCTGGTACATCTTAAAGGTTGTGGCGGGGATGTTAAAAAGCAGCAAAAGCAACGGCGACCCGCTTTCGTTTAAGTGTAGCACGCAGCGGTACTAAAGCGCTTAAGTGCCGGCGGCTCCCCAACGTCTTCTTATGCTTTAGCAGCTTTCAAACATCCCCGCAATGCACGATTGAGTATGCCGCAAGGGTGAAAGACTTTAGGTGAGTGGATAATTTAATGGAAAGTTATTTCTGGTGGTGGCAGGTTGTCGGAAGTGTGGATTGTAGGACAGCTGTTAGGTGGAGGTGGGAAGCGACGATTGTAGAATAGTCGCTACACGGCAGTGGCAATGATATTGTATATTATCTGCCATACATCCGAAGAAAGTTGCAATTCAGTCGCTACCCAGCTGTGAGAACTTACTATATTGCAAGCTGGGTACTGTTGAAACCGTCGGCACTTAGCGGCTGTTCCTTAGCCGCTTACGTGTCCGCTACGGTTTCAAGTAGCGGGGGCGTGCCCAGCGGTAATATAGTAAGTCCTCACAACGTCCGTATGTAACAACGTCCGTCCGTCACACTAACACTATCCGTCCGTCACACTATCCGAGCATAAGCATTTCCGCTTCCCACCACCATCCAGAAACTACCAGCAAACAAGGGGGTATATATGTTAAAATTAAATGAAAAAAGTGCAAAATCAACTTATATTATACTGGCATTAAGCATTATTATGCTTGTAATTGTAGGAATACGATTGTATAGTGATACTTATGCAGCATTTATGCAAAAAGATATAGCTTCGCAGATTATAAGATTTCATATAAGGGCGAATGACGACTCTGAGGAGGCACAGAATAATAAAATGCTTGTTAAGGCAGCGGTGCTTGATTATATAAGTCCGAAGCTTTCACAATCCGTATCATTAGAGGAGTCAAGACAGATTTTAAGTGATGAGAGTGATAATATAAAGAATGTTGCTGTTGATAAGCTTAGGAGCCTTGGAAGTAAGGAAGATGTAAGCGTTTATTTTGAAAATTGCTATTTTCCGATGAAAAGCTACGGGGATATGACATTTCCGCCAGGGGAATATGAGGCATTTAGAATAGATATAGGAGAGGCTTCAGGCAGGAACTGGTGGTGCGTATTATATCCACCATTATGTTTTGTGGATGCAGTATATGGTGTTGTGCCGGATGAGTCAAAGGATGAGCTTAAAAATGTACTGACAGAAGATGAGTACAGGGTAGTGTCTGGAGAAAAGGTACAGTACAGATTCAAGTATCTTAAATTTTTAAATAAGAAATAAGCTGTAAATGTAAAATAACCTGTAAAATAATGTAAAATTAATTATAAACATAAAATAATTGTAAGTATCAGAAGATTATGGATATAAGGCGATTGTTGACATTCAGTAATTATAAGCATAAAAAGATTGTAAGTATCAGGAAATTACTGATATAGGGTGATTATATTTATCAATAATCAGAGAATAAGAAAGGGAGTACACACGAGAATATGAATGATAAGGTATATGTTAAGATAAGAGGACTGTCGGCACAAGAGGCGGGCGATGCTTATAAAGAGGCAGAAGATATTGAGATAATAAGCGTTGGAAGATACACTAGGAGGGCAGGCAAGGAATATATACGCTATGAAGAAGTGTATGATGGAGAAAGTGCAAAATCTGACACGCTTATTAAAATATCAGAGGACAGAGTTGAGATAAGTAAAAAAGGTGCAATAACAACAATTATGGAGTTCATACAGGATAAAAAGACTGTAAGCTGTTATAACACACCTTATGGAGGCCTTGCGATGTCTATATATACAAGCATGCTGGATATAGAAAGGGATGAAGATAAGATTAATATAGCACTCGAATACACCATGGATGTTAATGGGCAGCAGATGAGTGAATGTAAGGTAAGAATTGAAATATGTAATCAGGGAAAGCTTGAATTGTAGAGATACATTTATAAAATTATATTTAAAGAGCTGTATTTTATAAATTATATTTTGCAAATTGTATTTTAATTCAGGTATTGCCTTAAATAAAGTGTCGTGGTACAATGACAGACAGATTGAATAAATAAAAGCAATGACGGAAAAAGTAGTATATGCGGAGCATACAGAGAGAGCTGTGGTGGTGAAATCAGCTTATGTGACTATTATATGAAGACCATTCCTGAGCTGTGCGTAGAAGAGATTATAATATATAATCTTGAAGCGTTACCGTGTGGCATACGTTACAGGCTGTAAGAGTGAAATAATAAGGTGGAACCGTGCAAATGCACCCTTAGGTATATGGCAGAGTGTACCTTGTGGGTGCTTTTTATATGTCAGGTAAAAAGCACATTTAACAGGTAACTAAGTCCGGACTAATACGCAAAGGAGATTAATAATAATGGTTAATTTTAAAGAAGACGAACAGTTAAGCACATTAAACCATTCTTGTGCACATTTAATGGCACAGGCAATTAAGCATCTTTATCCACAGGCTAAATTCTGGGTAGGACCAGTTGTAGCAGAAGGTTTTTACTATGATGTGGATCTTGGAGATGATGTTATCAGAGATGAAGATATTCCTAAGATTGAAAAGGAAATGAAGAAGGTAGCTAAGTCAGGAAAGAAGATTATCCGTAAGGAAATCTCTAAAGAGGAAGCTATGGAAATGTTCAAGGATGATGAGTATAAGTTAGACCTTATATCTAATCTTGAAGATGGAACAATAACTTGCTACGAGCAGGGAGATTTTACAGATCTCTGTCGTGGACCACACGTTGATAATGTTAAGTTATGCCGTAATTTTAAGTTGCTCAGACATTCTGGTGCTTACTGGAAGGGCGACAGCAATAATAAGGTTCTCCAGAGAATATATGGTGTATGTTTCCCAACACCAGAAGAACTTGAAGCACACCTTCAGGAACTTGAGGAAGCTAAGGAAAGAGATCACAGAAAGATAGGTAAGGATATGGAACTCTTTATGGTTGATGACCTTATCGGACGTGGTCTTCCAATGTTCTTACCAAAGGGTTATATAATATGGCAGGAACTTGAGAACTATATTAAAGATAAAGAAAGAAAGCTTGGATATCAGCACGTTATGACACCTTGTGTTGGTACAGTTAATCTTTATAAGACATCAGGACACTGGGATCATTATAAGGAAAATATGTTCCCGGCAATGGAAGTTGATGATGAAGCATTTGTATTAAGACCAATGAACTGCCCTCATCATATGATGATATATGCTAACAGACTTCACTCATATAAGGATCTTCCTATAAGAATTGGTGAGATAGCACATGATTTCAGATATGAGTCAAGTGGAACATTAAAGGGTATTGAAAGAGGAAGACATTTCTGCCAGAATGATGCCCACCTTTTTGTAACACCAGAGCAGATTAAAGATGAAATATCTAAGGTAGTTGACCTTATATTCTCAACATACAAGGATTTTGGAATTACAGATTACCGTTGCGTTCTTTCACTTAGGGATCCAGAAAATAAGACTAAGTACCACGATGATGATGAAATGTGGAATAAGGCTGAAAATGCTTTAAGAGATGTTATGAACAGTCTTGGTATTGAATATACAGAAGAAATCGGTGAAGCTGCATTCTACGGTCCTAAGCTTGATGTTAATGTTAAGCCGGCTGTTGGTAATGAAATCACATTATCTACATGCCAGTTAGACTTCTGTCTTCCAGCTAAGTTCAACCTTTCATATGTTGACAAGGATGGCGAGAAGAAGACGCCGGTTGTACTTCACAGAGCTATACTTGGTTCTCTTGACAGATTTATGGCATATATACTTGAAGAAACAAAGGGTAACCTTCCAACATGGTTAGCACCAGTTCAGGTAAGAGTAATGCCAGTTAAGACAGATAATGATGAGATTATGAATTATGCACACGAAATCGTTGATGCTCTTGAAGCTAAAAATGTAAGAGTAGAACTTGATGACAGAGCAGAAAAGCTTGGTTACCGTATGCGTGAGGGACAGATCCAGAAAGTTCCATATCTTCTTGTTATTGGATTTAACGAGCAGGAGAACAAGACAGTATCATACAGACTTCACGGACAGCAGGATACAGCAACACTTGGACTTGATGAGTTCGTAGAAAAGATTGATACAGAGATAAAGAATAAGGCAAGATAATGACAGAAATGCATAATGTGCATGCTAAGAGATTTACTAATGTGTAGATAGTGGCTGTAGCTATAATACTTGGATCTTAGAAACATATAATAAATAATAGGTGAAAACCAGCAGTGGCTTTCGCTGGCATTGAAGGTTGGCTTATGAAGGGCTTGTTTTAGTGCTGGGGAGGTGCTGCTGGTTTTCTTATTTAATAGATATATAATATGTTGGTTATAGACTTTTGGTATTGTGCTTTATATAATTGTATTAAAATATTGATGTAACTTATATATTTGTACATAGGGATGAAGGAGAAACAAAACTATGATAAAAGTATTATTTATCTGCCACGGCAACATCTGGTGATTTTTCCAGGAACCTAGGTAAATCAATGGCTGTGGGACTTTGGGATTTGAAAATACACCTTTTGTACACCTTTCGATTTTTGTTAGTATGTTATGGATGATGAAAAAAGGGTGTGGCATGGCGATAATTAAACTGAATAAAAGTGAATGAAACACGCTTATCCTTAAGCGGTTGATTACTACACAACAAACCCAGGCGGGACTGTCAAGATGACCATGATGATGTGGGAGACTTGATAGGAACGGCTGGGTTTGTTATTACAAAAAATGTTCGCGACAAAGAATAAAAAACATTGAAACTATTCGCGATAAGGAATATACTAAAAGTAGTGTATTGTTGTTTTATATATGGAGGAAATGTATGAACTTTGTACCATCATCAGTCAAAGCGGAAGAATGGGGAATCTCGCAAAGAAGAGTGGCAATCTTTTGTAAAGAAGGACGTGTACCAGGAGCAGAGTTAATTGGTAACAGATGGTTTTTGCCAATTGATGCAGAAAAACCAGGAGATCCAAGAAAAGCAAGGAAAAGGGATTAAAGTATGTTTAAAATCATAGAAGGAAATTTTAAAGATAGTCAATATAGTAATGAAGAATATTTGGATAATTGGCCACTGCTTTACATTTTGGAAAATGGAAAACAGGCATACATTGGAGAATCGACTCATGCAAAAACTAGAATGACACAGCATGCAACGGTTGAAGAAAAACGGATTTTTGACAGAGTGCATTTCATATATTCTAAGTTATTTAATCAGTCGGTAACATTTGATTATGAATCGAAGCTGATTCAGTATATTGTTGCGGATGAACTATTTCAAGTTACAAATAAGAATTCTGGAATAGCTGACAAACAGTACTATCAAAAGAAGGAGTATGATGAAAAATTCGAAGTACTTTGGAAAAAACTGCAGAAAGAAAAATTAGTGAAACATTCTCTTGAAGAAATCGAGAATTCAGATTTGTTTAAGTACTCACCATATAAGGAATTAAATGATAGCCAACAAAAAGCTGTAGAAGAAATCCTTCTAAAAATAAAAGATGGTTCGGTTAATCGAGTGGTAGTAAATGGAATGCCAGGAAGTGGAAAAACTATTGTTGCTGTATACCTTATGAAATATCTTGCCGATAGTGAAGAATATGCGGGAAAGGAAATAGGATTTGTTGTTCCACAGACGTCACTTCGAAAAACTATGAAAATGATTTTCAAGAGTATTTATGGTCTTACACCATCACAAGTTATTTCACCATCGGATGTTACAAAAAAGAAATATGACATTTTGATTGTTGATGAAGCACATAGGCTGCATCAGTATAAGAATATTTCTTATATGGGAACGTTCAAACAAAATTGTGAAAAACTTGGCCTTACAACAGAAGCAGATGAGCTTGATTGGGTTCTAAAACAATCGAATTGTGCTGTTCTATTTTATGATAACATGCAAGTGGTGGGACCATCAGGAATTGATTTTGAGAGATTTGATAAGAAAATGGAAGAGTCTTTTCAAAAGAGAACGATAGCATATTTTACTTTATTGACGCAAATGAGAGTGCAAGGTGGAAATGATTATATAGACTTTGTCAAAAGTATACTTTCGGGAAAATGTTCTCACAAATATGTTTCAGATAAATATAGTTTTAGAATGTATTCTGATTTCGGTAAGTTTGAAAAGGATATGTATGAAAAGGAAGCTGAAACCGGGTTATCGCGAATGCTTGCAGGTTATGCATGGCCTTGGATAAGTAAGAAAGATCAGACGCTAAAGGATATAGAAATTCAAGGCGTAAAGCGGATGTGGAACCATTGTACGGAAGGCTGGGTCCACACGCCAGAAGCAATCAATGAAGTGGGGTGCATTCATTCAATTCAGGGATACGATTTAAACTATGCATTTGTAATTATAGGTAAAGATATCGGATATGACAAAGCAACAGGAAAAATTGTAGTACATCCAGAGAGTTATTTTGACAAAAACGGTAAGAGAACAGCTGGATATGAAGAGCTTTTGGAGTACATAACAAATGTCTATTATGTCTTAATGACACGTGGAATTAAAGGAACATATCTTTATGTGTGTGATTATGACTTAAGAGAATATTTGAGTCAGTATATAGAAATGGAGTAAACATGAAACAAGAAACAATAGATAGAATTAGGAAATTCACAGAGGATCGTGATTGGGATCAATTCCATTCACCAGCAAATTTGGCAAAATCAATTGTCATTGAAGCTGCAGAATTATTGGAGTGTTTTCAATGGTGGGATGAAGAGTATGACTTGCAGCATATTAAAGAAGAGTTAGCGGATGTCATGGTATATAGTCAAAATCTGTTGGATAAGCTAGGCCTTGATGCAGACGATATTGTGAACATGAAGATGGCACAGAATGAGGCAAAGTATCCTGTTGAAAAGGCAAAGGGGAAATCGGATAAATACGATCAGTTATAGGGGAAATGAAAATGGGAATTCAATTACCTGAATCAGAAAAACTTAATATAGAAGATCTACAGCGCATCTTTGATGACAAATCAGAGTGCTATAAACTCTTTTGGTTTAAAGCAATTCTGAAGAAGGTGAAGGACGGTAAGCAGAATATTACCTATAATGAGCTTATTTGTCATATGATGGCAGATGCCTATTTCATGGTTAATGAATATCATCTAAATTTAGGACCCAATGACAGTTTGGAACGGATTGTAAGGATTATTGCTGAACAGACTAAAATGAAACCTTCAGAGAAGATAGATAAGATATATGAAATGCTCTTGGATTATCGCCATAAGGACATTACTAAATTGCGAAGCAATCTGATTAATGATGTGCCATATTGCATTCAATCTTGTTTCTTGCATGATACGACTTTATCAAAGATTTCTTCAAGAAAAGAAGAACGGATTCATGAACTGAATCAACAACGTAGACTGTTATATTATTATAGTGCCTATATGCAATATGACACTGAGATTATGCTGGAAGATGATTGGTTCAAGTATCTTTCCGAAAACAGGGAGATTCTTGAAGGATGGGTACAGTATAATCTTATTGAATATTTACAACGTCGTAATCCGACTATACCAGGTATTCCTAACAAGATCATGCCTCCCCAAAAGCGTAATCTCAAGCAAGCAAAAGTTTTCTGGAAGGCGGTTACTTCTAGAACTGAAATAAAGGATTGCTATACCGGAAAAATTCTGAATCAAGAAGGCTTTGAGTCTTTTGGTAAATTGGAAATTGATCATTTTATTCTGTGGGCCTTTATTGCAAGTGATGAGATATGGAATCTTACTCCGACTTTTAAAAAAGTAAATTTGGATAAGAGTAATAATTTGCCAGACTTGAATGTGGATTTGAAATTGATGGCGCATCAGCATCATGTTGCGATTGGACTAGCAGAAGAGAATAAGCAGATTAAGAAATTATTAGATTCATTTTTAAACTATAATCTTAATGACACAACTACAAGGGTTGAATTGTATACAATGAATATTGGAGAAGATGAGTACAAAGAAGGTATTTTTAGAATATTAGAGCCTCTTTATATGTCTGCACAGAATGCAGGATATAAGAAATGGGTTAATAGATGGGGAGCGTAAAGATGGGAAAACTTGTTAGAGATAAGATTCCTGAAATTATAAAAGAGGATGGAAAGACACCTATTACAAGAATTTTGGATGACGAAGAATACTTAGACGAACTTGATATTAAACTAAGTGAGGAAGTTCAGGAGTATCAGGCAGATAAGTCAATTGAAGAAATGGCAGATGTATTAGAGGTGTTATTGGCAATTTGCGAAGCAAGGGGACATTCAATAGATGAATTAATACAAGTTCGAAATAGAAAGAGAGATAAACGGGGTGCTTTTAAGGAAAAGATTTACTGGGAAGGTAATCGTTAGATATGAGGAGGGGATGTCTTGAAAAATGAAACAATGAAAGAATTAAGACAAGGTTTTGAAACAGCCTATATTAATGGAGCACTTGCTTCAAATCTTGAGTATAAACCAAGTTTCGTGTCAAATAATCCAGAAGAGGGAAAAAAGGTTATATCTTCCATTGAAGAAGAATTACTAAGATGTGAGAAATTTCAGATCAGTGTGGCTTTCATAACAATGGGAGGAATCACACCTCTTTTGCAGACATTGAAGGAACTGGAACGAAAAGGAATTCCGGGTGAAATCCTAACAACCAATTATTTGGATTTCAGTGAACCCAGAGCATTAGCGAAGCTGAATGAGCTTAGTAATATCACTTTGAAAATGTATGATGTGGAAGCTGCAGATAATGGATTCCATACAAAAGGATACATTTTCAAGAAAGAAGAGGTCTATCGGATTATCCTTGGTAGTTCCAATATGACAAGTGCTGCGCTTACAAGCAATATTGAGGGGAATACGAAAATTATATCTACTGAACAGGGAGAAGTCGCAAGTGAAATTGTAAAAGAATTCAATGACCTTTGGTGCTCAAGGTATGCCTTAGATTTCGAAATGTTCTTTGAAATTTACAAAGCACGATATGAAATAATCAAGCATCAGCGTGAAGAAGCAAAAAAGGATGCGATTCCTTCTTTTGAAAAATATACTTTAAAACCTAATTCAATGCAGGAAGAGTTTATAGTTAATCTTCGAAGCATAATTGAAAGAGGTGAAGAAAGAGCTTTATTGATTTCGGCTACAGGAACAGGAAAAACATATGCATCTGCATTTGCAATGCGGGAATTAGGATTTAAAAGAGTTTTATTTATTGTTCATAGAGCTCAATTGGCGAAGCAGGCGAAGAAATCATTCGAGAGAGTATTTAACAATTCTGTTTCAATGGGAATTGTAGGAGACGGAAAACACGAATATGATTGTGACTTTGTATTTGCAATGGTTGAGACACTAAATAGGGATGAGCATTTGTTCCAATATGAGAAGGATGCTTTTGACTGTATTATCTTGGATGAGGCACATCATAGTCCAGCGAATACATATCAGAAAGTCATGGAGTATTTCAAACCAAAGTTATTTTTGGGCATGACAGCGACTCCAGATAAGCGAGATGATCATATTGCAGGTCGAAATGTTTATGAACTTTTTCATCATCAAATAGCACATGAAATTCGTTTACAGAAAGCGATGGAAGATAACTTGTTATGTCCATTCCATTATTTTGGAATCAGCGACATTGCACTGGTGGATGATAAAGTTTTCAGAAGCAGGACTCTTACAGAGAAGGATTTTAATCAACTTACAAGTGAAGAACGCGTGGATCATGTGATTGAACAAGCACAGTATTATGGATACAGCGGAGATCGAGTTAAAGGACTGATTTTCTGTAGTAGAAATAAAGAATGTGAGACATTATCCCAGATGTTTAATGAGCGAGGCTATAGAACACTTGCGCTTAGAAATGAGACACCGCAGCGGCTTAGAGAAACTGCGTTTGAACGCTTAGCAATGAAGAAAGAAGATGCAACTGATGAGTTACAACCTTTAGATTATATTTTTTCGGTAGACATTTTAAACGAAGGCATTGATATTGTTGAGGTTAATCAGGTTATTATGTTGCGTCCTACACAATCTCCGATTGTTTTTATACAACAATTAGGAAGAGGATTGCGTAAAGCTGATGGTAAGGAGTATGTTGTTATTCTGGATTTCATTGGTAATTACGACAATAACTTTATGATTCCTGTGGCACTGTCAGGAGATCGTACTTACAATGCTGATGTAATTAGAAAATACGTTATTAGTGGAAATATCAAAAGACAAGATTTTCCATGCAATTGATTGTATCAAGCCAAGCACATTTAAGGAACTGATAAAGGAAGGATATATTAATCTTAAAAACAGACTTGGAAGACGTCCAATGCTCATCGACTTTTATGAAAACGATGAAATAGATCCACTTGTAATAATTAGAGAGTACAAAACTTACTATTCATTTGTAGAGCAGATGGAAAAAACAGATAAATTGTTTCATCTAACAGACCAAGAAAAATTGACTCTCGAGTATTTATCAAAAACAATATTGAGTGGTGTAAGACCAGATGAATTAGAAATTTTGAGATTGTTTTTGGAGAAGAATCGTATTACTTATTCAGAAGTAATTAATAATTGCAAAGAACGTTATGGTTATGAGATAACAAATCAGAAGATTGATGCTGCTTGTGATGTCCTTAAAGGAGAATTTGTTACTAATAGTGCGGAACGAGAGAGGTTCTGTCATATCGATATATTAGAAGCAGATGGGGCTGGTTATCTAAAAAGAATTTTGAGCTATGCAGAACGCTTGGCGCATAAGGATTTTTATGATCAGGTTAGAGACATTGTTGCTGTTGGTTTGGCAAGATATAAGGATAAGTATTCAAAGCCATATAGACAGGAGTGCCCATTTGTTCTTTATGAGAAGTACTCAAGAAGAGATGTTAGTTTACTTATGGATGCAGGTAAGGATTTATCTTCAACCATATATGGAATGTCTCGATTAGGTGATGATGTATTTATTTTTGTTACATATCATAAAGAAGAAAATACAGATGAGGAAAAACAATATGTCGATGGTAAGCCAGATTATGCAGATGAGTTTGTAGACAACGTTATTTTTCGATGGGATTCTCAGATTGACAAGAAGCTTGATGGCGCGTATATGGATAAGGTTTTGAATACGTCTAGAAAGCATCTTTTAGTTCAGAAAACAGATGCAGAAAACAATTTCTTCTATATGGGAGAGTTTGATATTGTGGATGCTTATGAGGATCAAAAGAAAAATAACAGAGGTATACTAAAACCAATTTGTAAGCTGAAATTTAGAATGCACACCGCTGTACGAGAAGATATCCTGCGTTATCTTCAGAGTGGAAACACAATGGAGGAAAAAGTAATATGAAAATGATAAGAGTAGTTGCAGCGGTAATTAAGGCTGTTAACGAAAAAGGAGAACCAATTATTTTTGCAACTCAACGTGGCTATGGTGATTTCAAAGGTGGTTGGGAGTTCCCAGGTGGAAAAATAGAAGATGGTGAAACGACACAGAAAACATTGAAGCGTGAAATCATGGAAGAACTTGATACGGAAATATCAGTTGGAGAATTAATTGATACGATAGAGTATGATTATCCGGATTTTCATCTTTCGATGGATTGTTTTTGGTGTGAAATTGTGAAAGGTGATCTTGTGTTAAAGGCATGAGGATGCAAGATGGTTAACTAAGGAACAGTTGGGGGATGTGAAATGGTTGCCGGCTGATATTACGCTTATTGAGAGGATTAGAAAGGCAATGGAGTAACAGTTTGCCGATAGAAGGATTGAAGAGATGCAGTTACCATATTCAGAAGAAATAAATATTAGTTACTTAAGTAGATTAAATGTTTGATTCCTATGATAAGTCAGCGAGAATAATGCTTTCTTTAGATGTGTATTTAACCGGACAACGCATATTGTAAAAGACAATAAAACCAGAAAGGCATGATTGCTAACAGTAGAAGAAATAGAGCGTATTCATAGATTAAAATAAGTCATACAAAGTGTTGTTTAGTTGGGGGGGGGACAAGTAATAGAAATACCAACTAATAAAGAGGGTAATGTTTGTAGTATATTTGTTACACCAAGCTATATAAAAGTGAATCCAAAACACTGGAATTAAGTGTTTTATTAAAATGCGATAAAAAACCAGTGGAATTTATAATGTTCTATTGTTTTTTCCATGGGAGGAGATTTTAATATGCTGTTAGAAAATGGTGGAAGAGCGGATAAAATGGGTAATAGATATGAAATAAGATGTATTATCTATGAGATGCTTAAAGTTCTTAGAGAAGTTAATTATAGTATTGTTATAGAAGCACTTGGAGATGATGAGGTCGGAACTGATATTCTGATTACTGATTTTGAAGGGAGGAAAGAACATCAACAATGTAAAGTTCGAAATGCAAGTAAAGAATATTGGTCGATTGCTGATTTGAAATCACGTAATATATTGAAAAACTGGAAGAAGCAATTAGAACGAGGCGATGATAGAAACGTGGCGTTGGTAAGTGCAGTAGGATGCACTCATATCGTTGATTTGCATAATCGTGCAATAAATTCAACTAACAATCCGAATGATTTTTATGAGTATCAAATAAAATCAGGGGGTAAGGAAATTCAGAATTCATACAAAGACTTTTGCAAAGGAATGGGGATAGAGGTTTCTGAATCTGCAGGTGTAGCGAAGAGTATCGACTTTTTGCGACGTACTAGTTTTAAACAAATGTCAGAATATACATTACAAGAAAGCATATCACAGGAAATAAGTTATTATTTTGCCACAGATAAAGAGAGTGTATACAATGCATTTGTCGCATTGGTTATTGATTCCGATATCTATGCGAAAGAAATAACCGCGTTAGAGTTAAGAGAATATTTTACAAAACAGGGCATACGTATGCGTATGTTGGATGGAGATAAACGTATTATTCCACAGGTTGAACTAATCAATAGGGAGTACAGAGGCAGTTTTAAACCATTGAAGGAAGGCTTAATTGACAGAAATGAATTTGGAGAATGTATTGAGGCAATAAATGATGAACAATCTTTTGTTATTTCTGGAAATGCAGGATATGGAAAGAGTGGATGTACAGAAGCTATTTTGAATTATTGTGAGGGAGAGGACATTCCATACATTGCGATAAAACTAGATAGAAGAATTCCTCATGGTAATAGCGAAATTTGGGGACAAGAGTTGGGTTTTTCAGGTTCAATAGTTTATGCACTTAATGCTATTTCTAAAGATAAAACTGCAGTGCTAGTTTTGGATCAATTAGATGCATTGAGATGGACACAAGCCAATTCAAGCCAAGCATTGGCAGTTTGTATGGAAATGATTAGGCAAGTTAGGTATCTGAACGATGAGAGAGCAAAGAAAATTGTGATAGTGTTTGTGTGCAGAGAGTATGATTTGCGCAATGACAACAATATTAAATCTTTGTTTGAAAGAGAAGGTGATGATACTCATCGAGTAGAATGGAAAAAAATAGTAATAAAAGATTTTGATGAAAATGTTGTGAAAAGGGTTGTAGGGAAAAAATATGAGGACTTAACGTTAAAAACAAGGCGTTTGTTACAAGTGCCAAGTAATCTCTATATATGGCAACATCTAGATGAAGAGGCAACATATGGTGATTGTACGACAACTAGTCATTTGATAGATATTTGGTTTCAGCAAATTTGCAAAAAAAGTAACAGCATTGGTGTAGATGAAAAAGTAGTTAGAGATACAGTGCATTATACAGTGGATGTATTAGATAAAATAGGACGTCTATACGCTCCAAAAAGAATCTTAAATGTAGATGAAAGAGGACTTGACTATTTGGTATATGCGGAATTGCTTATAAAAGATGGACAAAAAATTGGATTTGTTCATCAATCGATTCTAGATTATTTTATTTCAAATAGGATGACAGAGCAGTTTTTTGCTGGAGATAAAATTGAACAGATAGTAGGAGAAATAAATAAGCAAACGCCAGGTAAACGTTATCAGGTTCAAATGTTTTTGCAAAATTTGCTTGATTATGATAGTGGTGATTTTTTATCTGCCGGAATCCAATTATTAGAATCTTTACAGATAAGATTTTATGTAAAATATGTATTTTATGAGATTTTGAGACAAGTATCCGAACCAGATGAGAAGATTGTAGAATATGTAAAACGAGAATGTAAAGATGAAGGCAAACGTGATTATTTTGTAAATAATGTTGTGTGCGGAAGACATGCGTACATTACTATATTAAGAGAATCCGGAATCTTGGAACAGTGGTTTTCTGATGATAAAAAGAAAAGTACTGTCTTTGTTTTGCTTAAAAGTATTAGTCCGGACTTGGATATTGAAGACATTGCGTTTATCAAAAAACATTCATTTGTAAACGAAGAAGATGATAAAAAATTTATGGGATGCTTTTTGCATGATATCATGGAAGAAAGTGACGAGCTGTTTGAACTAAGAATGTTGTTTTATAATAAGTATCCAGTATGGTCACAGGAACTGTATATAGATGTTAAAGCAATGATGAAGCATTGCGAATCAAGAACGATTAGACTGATATCGTTTTGGTTAAAAAATAAAATTATATCTAAGGCAAAAAATGTGTATCGATATGAGGAAGAACTTCTTGCTATAACAGATTCATATTTGTTGCAAGAGGCTAAGTATGTATTGGATGAATTGACACAATATATTCCGTTACAAGATGCAGATGAATTATATTTTAGTGATTGGTCGGGAAGTTTTTTTCAGCGTAGGAGTTTGGAAAGAGCGGCTGTTGAGTTGTTGAAAAAGGCTAATGTTGCGATAATCGCGACAGACGCGGAATATTTTTGGAAATATTATGCTCCTTATATGGGGAGGAATTATGCTATTTTTAACGAATTAATTTTGCATGGTTTGCAGTTTCTGCCAGAATCATATAGTAACCAGGTTGTTGAATATTTAACGGGAGATTTTGATAAAAAGATATTCGATCGCACAAGTGGAGCAGAGGATCAATTAGAATTAGTCAAGAAAGCCCTTAAGGTTCATACTAAATATTGCACAGAAGAGTGTCTGAATACATTTCTTGGAGCAGTGGAAAAATATGTTTCGCCACAAAGTTCTGAATGGTATAAGCGGAGAATAGAGTATAATCAACAAAAAGAATATTCACGCGTATATTGGAGCTTTTGGGGAGATTTTCAGTATCATATATTACAGTGCGTTACGCATGAACGCCTCACATCCAAGTATAGGGATTTATTAAATGTGCTTGATAGAAAATTTCAAGGAAAAACAGACCGGTATATCAATGGAGATGGACATTCGGGTTGGGTAAAATCACCTGTTGCTGGTAAAAGGATAGGAAAAAAACAATGGCTACAAATTATTACAAACGATAAAATAGCCGATAGAAATCGCTCACACTGGAAAGAAGTGGACGGTGGATTTATAGAAAGTTCACTAAGCATGTATGTAGGAGATTTTCAGTCTGCGGTGAAAGATGAGCCTGTTGAAATGATAAAAATTGTCATTGAAAATAAAGAAAATGTTGTACCAGCTTATATCGATGCAATGTATTCGGGTGCTGAGTTTTCAGATGCTATTGAACTAGTTGAGAAAAATCTTTGGGAGCAAATGTTTAGTGAATTTCCTTGTGATATGAGAAGTCAGAGGGCGTTACATTTTTGCGGAATAATTGAAAAAGTAAAGATTTATTCTTGGTCTGATGAGGTGATAGAGAAATTAAAGGAAATTGCTGTTTACTATGAAGAAGGAGAAGAAGAGAAGGAAATAAAAGATAATAAGGAATTGAATTGTGAGGAGTTGATAAGCAGATCTTTAAATTGTATGAGAGGTCATGCAATAAGTGCAATAGGTCATCTTCTATGGGATAATCAAGCGTTGTTTGTAGAGTTTAAAGATGTTATAGATAAACTCACATTAGATGATGATGAGGCTGTTAGAATGGCTTGCTTTTATGCATTATGGCCTATATATAATATTGATAGAGAATGGGCAGAAGAAAGAATACTTCGTGTGTATGAGTCGGATGTTAGAATGGCAGACTTTTATGATTCGAAGGGTATGTTTTTTAGATTATATTCCAAATATAAAGAGAGTGTTTTATTGATAATTCAAAGGTGTTTTGAGACAAATGATAAGCGACTTGTGCAAATGGGTGGATATTCGATTTGTGAATTTTACATTAGGTATAACGAGTTTAAAGATGTGATGTCTAATATGGAGCAACTGAATGAAGAACAAGTAAAGGCGATTTTACATATGGCGGTCATATATCTTAGATTCGATGAATATCGTGAAATAGGTAAAGCAATTATTTTGAAGTACAAGAATTCTGAGGTTGATGTTGAAATGCCATTAGGTAGTATGTTTTATGATAATCTTGTTGATGTAGGGTGTGATTCGGAATTCCTAAGGGAAATTATGAAATCAAAGGTAAGTAAAAGAATGGTTTATTCATTTGTGCATTTTTTGGAAGAGAATGCATGCTCAGTAAAAGACTATGCTGAAGTAATAATTGCTTTGTGTGAAAATGTACTTAGTACGCCTCTGGAAGAACTAGCAACTCAATGGGGAATAGAAAGCGATATTTCAAAACTCATAATTGCATTATATGATGAAACTGCTAATTCAGACAATGGATTAGATCAGGATGTAGCAGAAAAGTGCTTGGGATTGTGGGATGTGATGTTCGAAAAGCAAATTGGACAAGTAAGAGATTTGAGCAGAAAATTAATGGAGCGTTAATGTGTTTTGTGGTTAAGAGATAAGTACTTTTGGTCAACTTGACCAAAACTTGTCTCAATTTACAGTTAAGCACTTTTGGTCCATTGGACCAGAAGTGCTTTTGCCATATTTAGGGGAAGGGAATTCCCTTTGCGGACGACATAGGAGAACGTCTTTCTTGCGTAAATTGCCATACAACTTTATGCGTATCCTGTTATTAGTTTATGACCAAATCCACTTGTTGGAAGATCAGTTGTAAAGTTGCTGCAAGCCTTGATTTTACTAGGCTTTCACGGCAAGCGTTTAGATTGTTGGAAAATTCGCCTAAAACATTGAGTTCGCTATTTGGATCATCCGAACAGAACTTTAGGCGATTTTGCAGAGTCTCTGCAGAACGAGATATGAAGTGTTCCGACACAATTTGAGAAGAAAAATGAAATAAAGTATTCAGATTATCCGAAAGGGCGATGGAATGGCCATCGCTCTTTTTGCGTGCCCGGAGTTTCGAATTCAGATTTTCCGTAGGTGGCGGAAGCATGAATTCGGAATGTCCGAACATAAAGTACAGGAAATTTTAAAAAATTTGCAACTTTTTTGCGCCAGATTTAGTAATCAGCTTTTTTTCAACCCAAATGTATTGTGAAAGGAGCGGATGAGAAATTACAAAAAGTTTTGAGAATTTTTTGCAATCAGCTTTTTGAGGCTCCAAGTACCTTATGTAAGCAATAAATTACAACTAATTTCAGTTTGGGTGAAAGGAGATGATGAATTATGGAATTAGTGGAACAGTTGAAGCATATATATAGCTACAACGAGATTTATGAACTGTTGTATGATGGTCCGGTATCGTTTGACGATATCAAAGCACATTTGATGCTGGATTGTCACAAACCAGAGTCAACGGCGTGTTCCTATATTACGGCAATCAGAGGAGGTAATCCTGGGATGATTATCGTAGATGAGGAAGCGGAAACTATGGAACTGAATAAGGAGGAAATCCTTGACTTCGAGGAGAATTTGCAATTGCTCTTTGATTGGAATTTGTATGACAAAAGATTTTATGAAATCAAAGGATTGGAAACAGACTTGAGTGATGCCAAGTATGAGATTAGAAATTTACAGTATGAACTCGATAAGCAGAAAAGAGAATCCGAGGAGAAGATGAAAGACTTGGAAGAGAGACTTTCTTATTATCGAGGTAAGCGCTTATCAGGGTTCTGCGAGAAGCGAATCATGAATCTGGATACCGTTAGCATTGGAACTGACTGTATGAAGGATTTAGCCAATGATATGGATTCGCCTATCAAACGTCTGAAACGTTGGTGGAATCCGTTCCAGAGAATCAGGAGAGAGTATCGAATTCGCAGAATGCTTGCGCAGGAAATGGTCTCTGGTCATTGGTTCATTACTACAGAGATTGAAGGTAAGAATCACAAGTGTATGTTAGTTCCAATTGATGAATTCAATGATTTGTATGAAAGACTTAAGAACTGTCTGGAAAACTACGAGTCAACCCATCATCTGAACAAGACGGGAGGATGGTGGAGCAACTATTGAGATTTGTAGATGTAAAAACGAAGCTTACCAATTACTCCGTTGTTCCTAATGACTTATATGGAATTGGAATAAGCAGCACTGCCTTAGTTCTATATGCAAAGCTTCTCAATCGAACTAATCTATCCATCAGTAATAATCGCGTGGATGAGTTTGGAAGAGTCTATGTGTTATACAAGCTTGAGGACTTGGCGCAGGAACTTGGCAGAAGCGTATCTGCTATCAAGAGTAACATGAATGAACTTGTATCAGCAGGGTTGATAGAAAAACGAAGAGCAGACAAAGGACGTGTTGTGGTCAAGCTTTTTTGTAACACTTTGTTCGATAAATACCTACCTGTAACGAGCCTCCATTGGTGTTAAATAATTATTGTATGAATGAGGGCGAACATAGTTATACCAATTTATGTATTTAATAGTTAGTTCATCTATCATCTCTACATTTGAAAATGAAGTTATGTTATAAAAGTTGCTTTTGAAAGTGTTATAAAATCTTTCCATGGGAGCATTATCATAAGGACAGCCAGCCTTACTCATACTTTGTGTTATATTATTCTCTTTGCAAAAATTTACAAATTCCCATGAAGTAAACTGTACCCCCTGGTCTGAATGCAAAATCACTTTAGGGTAGTTTTCCTTTTCAAGGGCTGTCTTCAGAGTGCTTATTGCCAAATCAGTGTTGATATAATCACTGTTTAACGAAGCGACAGCTGACCTGTCATACAAATCAATAATTGAACAGTTGTATCTGAATTTTCCATTTGGCTGGCGCATATATGTGAAGTCTGTGCACCATACTTTGTTCTTGCAGTCGACAGTAAAATTCTGATTTAAGAGATTGTCAAAGATTTTATTCTTTTTGCCAGTCTTGTAACCTGGCTTAGAATGCATAATTACTGCACAAAGATTCAATTCCTTGTTCATATATTTATGTATTGTGGTATTGCTTAACTCATAGCCATATCGTTTGATAAAAATGCGCATAGCCCTATAGCCTATAACATGATTGTTGTTGTAATAAACATACTTTATAAGCTCAAAGATATGTGCTAAGCGTTCACGATATTTTCGCTTTGCATCCTTTTTGTAGTTGTAATAACAATTAGGACTAATGCCAAACTTCTGGCATAGCCATCTTAAACCAAATATATTTTTATTGTCATCGATGAATCGATATACCACTAATCGATTTCCTTCGCGAAGAATGCCGCCGCTTTTTTTAAGAAAGCAATCTCTTTATCTTTTTCATTAAGAAGCTGATTTAATCTTCTGATTTCCTTTGCTTCATTAGATTTTGCGGTTGTGCTGGTGGTATAAAGGCATTCTTCCTTGTATTCGTTAACCCATTTGCTAACTTATTATATCACAACAACGAGCCAATATGATTTTTGTGAAGGTTCCAGAGTCGAGTGTAACGGACACAAAACTGCCTCAAATTGGGGCAGAAAATAAACCATATTACGGTTCGAAAATTGTCGGTTCAAGGGGCGGAAAAGTAGCCTCTAATAACTATAAGAATAATACAAAGATAATCACTAATTATGATTTTGAGGAAGGAGAAAGTTTATGAGTGAAAAAGTAATTACAAGGAAAATTAAATATTGTGACAAGTGTGGTGAACCATTGGAGATGTTATTTACAAATGGACCAGTATTAGGTATGGACTGTCATCCGAGAATGTGTGAATGTATGCGCATAAAGAATTTTCAAGAAACAATGGAGCGCCGTGAAAGAGAGCGCAAAGAAAAAAATTAGTCGTAATAGATCCATTTGCTTTGCGGACAATAAGATGTATGAATGGAACTTTAAGAATGATGACCGTTCTGTTCCGGCTATGGTTCATGCCAGAAACTATGTAGATAAGTTTAAACTAATGCTTGAGGATAATATCGGTTATCTCTTCTGGGGTGGTGTTGGCACCGGCAAATCATATATGGCAGCATGTATTGCCAATGCTTTACTAGACAAGGAGTATACCGTGAAGATGACCAACTTTGCAACAATCATCAATGATTTGTTCTGTTGTGAGGACAAGAATGAGTACATAGATGCTTTGGTCAAATATGACTTGCTTATTATTGATGACCTTGGAGCGGAACGTGGAACTGAGTATGCAGTGGAGAATGTGTTCAATGTGATTGACAGAAGATATCGTTCTGGTAAGCCTCTTATCATCACAACCAACTTACATTTATCCATGCTTACAAACGAGCAGTCATTGGACAAAAAGCGTATCTATGACAGAATCTTGGAGTTATGTATTCCGGTTTGCGTAAATGGAGTCAGCAAAAGAACTGCGACAGCAAAGGAGAAGATGAAAGAGATGCAAGAAATCGCTAAGTCATATCAGAAAGGAGGGGATGCGATTGAGTAATTACGAGATTCCATATTGGAAAAAATACACCTTATCAATTGAAGAAGCTGCAGCTTATTTTAGGATTGGAGAGGGAAAGCTTCGAAGACTAGTTCAGGAGAATCCAAGAGCAGATTATTTGCTTTGGAATGGTAACAGGGTTCAGATTAAGAGGGAGAAGTTTGAAAAGTTTATAGATACGCTGAGTGCGGTGTAGAATCATTGTAACTAGAAGAAACCTATCAATAATCATAAGTGAAAAGAGGTTGAAATTCTGGATGAATGGTGCTATGATAAAGAAAAGTTACCATTTTGGTAATTTTATTTTAGAAAGGAGGATGCAGTTATAGAAATTCGATATTATGACAATACAGTAAAGAAGCTATGTACAGATTTGAAAAAGGCCAAGAAAGATTTGCCGGCTAATGTTGCAGAGAAGCTTCATGCGCTGATAAACTTGATTGAGAGCTCAGCAAATTTGCAGGATATAGCAGAAATGCAGATTTATCATCTGCATCCCCTACAAGGAAAAAGAGAGGGACAGTATGCTCTTGATATTGCAGGACGTAGGGCAGGATATCGCTTAATCATCATTCCCGTAGATGCCGATGGAAATGAATGTAAAGAAAAAGATGTGAATATAGTTTATAAATCTACGGAAATAATAATAGCATGGGAGGTGTCTAATCACTATGAATAAGATTGAATATGAAGAGTTGATTGCATTTCATCCTGGTTACTATGTAAAGGATTATATTGAAGATCAAGGCATTACTCAGGAAGAGTTAGCGAAACGCCTTCAGACGACTCCAAAATATGTAAGTGATTTGGTAAATGGAAGAATAAATCTTACTGATGAGATGGTCTTAAAGTTGTCCATTGTTTTTGGAACTTCAACTACGATGTGGCTTAACTTAAATCAGAAATATATTGAGAAGAAACTTGAAATTGAGAAAAGAATACAGTTGGATAAGGAATGTGAGCTTGTTCGCCAGATTGAATATAAATTCTGGGTTGAATTGGGATTGGCTAAGGCAACACGAGTTGCAACGGAAAAGGTCATGGAATTACAACGCTATTTCAAGGTTTCTTCATTAAGTGTTTTAAGTGAACGTGATTTCTTGGTACAGTATAGAACTAGTGTGCCAGAGGTTACTGATGTTAATGTAATCAATGCAAATGCATGGGTTCAGACTGCTATCAATATTGGATCAGGAATGGATGTTGAACCTTATGACAAGAAAAAATTATCAGCAGCTATTCCAGAGATAAGAGGCATGACAGTACAGGATCCGAAGAAGTTCTATCCAAGACTGAAAGAACTGCTGGCAAGTTGCGGTGTGGCTTTGGTGCTTCTTCCTAATCTTAAGAACTGTGGTGTTAATGGTGCTGTTAAATGGCTTGGCAAAGATAAAGTTGTTTTGGTCTTGAATGATAGAAGAAAATACGCAGATACTTTTTGGTTTGCCTTATTCCATGAATTAGGTCATGTATTACAGCAGAGAGTAAAGGTTCTTCTTGTAAGCGAAAAGAATAAGGCTGGATTAGAAACTGATGCTTTGATTCAGAAATTAGAGACGGAAGCAGATTTATTTTCACAGGATACACTTATTCCGAAAGATGAGTACTTGGAATTCATAGAGGATAATCCGAGAGGATTTACTTCAGATTCTGTCAGAGCATTTGCTAAAAAAATAAATATTCTTCCTGGCATCGTTGTCGGAAGATTACAACAGGACCAGTACTTAACATATCAAACTAATTTGAACAGTTTGAAAATCAAATATGTGATTTCATAAACATGTTTTACTCTTCGGAGGAAATAGCGAAAATGCATAAAAATGTCTTCTAGAATTTCTAGGAGGCATTTTTTTCTGCCCAATTTAGTAATTAGCTTTTTTTCAACCCAAATGTATTGTGTAAGGAGTAGATGAGAACTTACAAAAAGATACAAGAAAATTTGCAATCAGCTTTTTAAGGTTCCAAGTACTTAATAGAGGACGAATCATACATATCAAGTACTTGAGAAATTTTGTAAAAGTTGAGGAAAGAAGAGGCCTGACGTGTTATACTGTTTATATGCTATGTCACGCCCTGATGTGGAGGTAGAAAATGAGCACAAAAAGACGTGACAATAAAGGAAGGGTTCTTTTGAATGGAGAAATCCAGGAAGAATCCGGAAGATATCGTTATCGATATATTGATATCTTAGGTAAAAGAAGAGAGATTTATAGTTGGAGACTTACCGAGGCAGATCCAATACCTGCGGGTAGGCGAAGGGACAAATCACTTCGTGAAAAAGAGGAAGCAGCAATGCTCTTACAGTTCAAGGGAATATCTGGTTCAGATATGACAGTTCTTGATTTGGTGGAACGTTATATTTCCCTTAAGACAGGAGTAAAGAAGTCTACACAGCGGGGGTACCAAACTGTGATAAGTAACTTGAAGAAAGAGCCGTTTGCACTTAGAAGAATTGATTCTATCAAGATTTCAGATGCAAAGCTTTTTCTAATCCATTTGCAACGAGAAAAGGGGATGAGCTACAGCTCGATTCACAACATCAGAGGTGTACTTAGACCGGCATTTCAGTTAGCAGTGGATGATGACCTTATTATGAAAAATCCTTTTGGATTTGAGATGGGTACTGTGATTCAAAACGATAGCAAGAAACGTGAGGCAATTACCACAGAAGAGAAGGAGAATTTTTTAGCTTTCGTGAGAGCAGACAATCATTATAAGCAGTACTACGATGCGTTCTGTTTATTGTTTGCAACAGGACTTCGAATTTCAGAATTCTGTGGACTAACAACCAGGGATTTGGACTTTAAAAATAAGGTGATTCATATGAATAAGCAGTTGGTTCGTCACAGCGATATGGAGTACTATATTGAGACAACCAAGACTTCCAGTGGTAAGAGAGATTTTCCGATGGATGATGAAATCGAAGCGATTTGCAGACGTATTATTCAGAATCGTAGAAAACCAAAGGTTGAGAAAGCAATCAAAGGAGCATCTGGTTTTCTATTCTATGACAAAAATGATATGCCACGAGTAGCACTGCATTGGGAGAAGTATTTCGAGTATGCTGTGAACAAGTACAATCGAACGCATAAGGTTCTAATGCCTAAGATAACACCTTATGTTTGCAGACACACATTCTGCAGTGAGAAGGCGAAAGAAGGTATGAATCCGAAGGCTCTTCAGTATCTAATGGGACATTCAGACATTGCTGTTACATTGAATGTTTATACTCATATGGGACTGGATGATGCACGTAAGGAACTAGAGAAAATGAGAGCGGTGAATCAGTAAAATACACCTCGATTTGTACACCTTTCGTACACCTTTTGCCCGAAAAAATGAGGGAAAATTTAAGAAAAAATGAAAAAATACAAAAAATGAAACTGATTTTATTGGGTTTCACAGAATACCCGTAAACCCAGTAAAATTAACACTTTGAAAGGTTATAAAAAGATATGAAAAAGAAGATTAAAGTCCTTTTCCTGTGTCACGGCAACATCTGCCGTAGCACTATGGCAGAAAGCATTATGACATATTTAGTTAAACAGGCAGGAGTTGAAGATCAATTTTACATCAACTCGGCGGCAACAAGCTATGAAGAAATAGGCAATCCGCCACATAGCGGAACCGTGGCGAAGCTTAAAGCGGAGGGAATACCTGTAATTCCTCATAGAGCAGTGCAGATGACACTTAATGATTATGAGGAGTATGATTACCTGATTGGCATGGATACAGAGAATATCCGCAATATGCAGAGACTATCTGGTGGAGATCCTGACGAAAAGGTATACAAGCTTATGACATTTGCAGGTTCAGGTTCGGATGTGGCAGACCCTTGGTATACAGGAGATTTTGAGGCGACATATAAAGATGTAAGAAAAGGCTGTGAAGGATTGCTAAAAGTTCTTATGAATCTTTAATTAAATAGTATATTTTCCCCACCCCTGCATAAACTGTACAAACAGATATGCAGGGGTTTTTATTTGAAAACTTATATTGAAGAAAGGGTTATAGATATAGCTGATTATATAATCGACAATAATGCAACAGTGCGCAAGGCGGCTAAGCAGTTTGGGGTGAGCAAAAGCACAGCACATAAAGATGTTACGACAAGACTTTTGGAGATAGACCCACAGCTTGCAGCGAAGGTCAGGAAAATACTGGATATTAATAAGCAGGAACGCCACATAAGGGGTGGACTTGCAACCAAAGAAAAATATTCACATATGACAAGATAAAATAATTTTTATATTTTACATTTTATATTTCGCACTTTATATTGTATATTTTGCACTTTGTATTTTACAATTTGCACTTTGTACGTTATACATAAAAAGAAAATTGAATAAATCAGACATAACTACCAATAATATAACTGGAATTATAAATGTGACAGACACACATTTTATTAGTAAATATTAGTTGTTGTATTAATGGAGGTTGTAGAATGAATTATGATTCGTCTGACTTTGCAGGTGGTGTACCAATGAATGAGCCGGATGCAGTAAGGTGCTGTGCACCAGCGGCAAGTGCTTATAGTGATGGAATTCCGGCAGGATATCTTGATAATCCGTGTATTCCAGCAGGAAGCCATAACAGGTCACATAAGGTTATGGAACATAGAAAGCTTGAGATAAGAAAGGTTATAGGCAGGGAAATTCTTGACTCAAGGGGCAATCCGACAGTTGAGGCACAGGTTATGCTAAAAGATGGAACAGTTGGAATGGGAAAGTCACCAAGCGGTGCGTCAACAGGTGCGTTTGAGGCGGTAGAACTCAGGGATATGAATCTTAAACGATATGGTGGTAAAGGTACGCTTAAAGCAGTTAATCACATAAATGTCGAGCTTAATAACAGCGTTCTTGCGATGGATTCGTCAGAAACATATTCAGTTGATAAAGCGATGATTGACGAAGACAAAACGCATGATAAGGCACGGCTTGGAGCTAATTCGATACTTGCAGTTTCAATTGCGGCAGCAAGAGCTGCAGCACAGTCGCTGCATATGCCGCTGTATCGTTTCCTTGGAGGAGTGGCTGGTACTACATTGCCGGTTCCACTTATGAATATAATTAATGGTGGAAGACATGCCGTTGGAAGCGATTTTCAGGAGTATATGATAGTTCCAGCAGGAGCACCTTGTTTCAGGGAAGCTTTAAGAATGGGAACAGAAGTGTTTCATTCATTAAGGGACATACTTTCACAGAGGGGATATGTTACAACTGTTGGTGACGAGGGCGGATTTGCACCTGCCATAACAAAGGCAGATGAAGTGTTTGCTGTGTTGCAGGAAGCAGTTATGGCAGCAGGATATGAACCGGGTAAGGATGTGTATTTTGCTATGGATGCTGCGGCATCAGAACTTTACAATACAGAGAGCGGATTATATGAATTTGCAAGAGAATACGCAGCTCTTGGAAACTCAGCCGATGGCGGAATAAAAAGGAGTACTGAAGAATTAATTAATTATTATGAAATGCTGGTTAATAAATTTCCAATTATTTCAATTGAAGACCCTCTTAATGAGGAAGATTGGAGTGGCTGGAAAAGCATTACAGAAAGACTTGGGGAAAAAGTACAGATTGTGGGAGATGATTTATTCGTAACTAATACAGTAAGATTAAAGAAAGGAATTGAGATGGGTTGTGCGAATTCAATTCTTATAAAGCCTAACCAGATTGGAACATTATCAGAGACATTAGAGGCAGTAAAAATGGCACATAGATACGGGTACACAGCAATTGCCAGCCATCGCTCAGGTGAAACAGATGATACAACAATAGCAGATCTGGCAGTTGCTCTTAATATGGGTCAGATAAAGACAGGTGCACCATCAAGAGCCGAGCGTATCGCCAAATACAACCGACTCCTACAAATAGAAGACGAACTAGGCGAGTCCGCCACATACGCCGGCATAGAAGCTTTTGGAAAATAGTCAAACAAGACATAAAGAGATTAAATAAAAAACTGTATACAATATTAGCATATTGTATACAGAAAATCCAAAGTCTGGTTATTATGCAGACTGTAAAAAATGTCCGATATATTCAATTAACAGATAGTAAATAAAGAATAAAAACAGCATCAAGAACTGCTATATTACAAGCTGGGTGCTTTTGCAGCCGTCGGCACTTAGCGTCTGTATTTTAACCGCTTATGTGTCAGCTATGGCTGCAAGCAGTGCGAACGTGCCCGGCGGTAATATAGCAGTCCTTGCTGCGTCTGTTGTCAATCCACAAATTAGCAAAACTGTAATTGAGTTATTTCTCAATCCTTTAATTGGTTAAATCTGTAATTCGGCAATATCTTCATACTTAGATGAGACATTTTCGGAACGCTTCTATAACAGTGCCGTAATATTCAAATCCTTCTTCTTAGAAAGATCAATATATTCCCCATCAACCTGCACAACTGGCTTGTGAAGTGCACTGTCATTAATAAGTATGACCTTTCCTACACGTCCGTCAGACAGACGTACATCAGTGTGAATGTAAGATGAAGCTACATTTTTAAGGAAAGGTATTGCAAATACAGGGTCAAACTTGGTAAATGCGTCTTCATACATAAGGCGTACTACCTCAAATGGACATATAGGAGCTCTGTATATACGGCTTGAAGTCATTGCATCATATACATCAGCTATTGCAATAATCTTGGCTGTTTCAGGTATTTTATCGCTCTTGAGTCCGAAAGGATAACCAGTTCCGTCACATTTTTCGTGATGGAGAAGAATAGCTTCCTTAACAGACATAGGCATAAACTTGTTCTTAACCTGCTCGTAACCTAAGTTGACGTGCTTTTTCATGATTTCGTATTCGTTATCAGTAAGATTTCCGGGCTTGTTAAGAATCTTCTCAGGTATAAGGAGCTTACCAATATCGTGCATAAGTCCAGCGAGTGTAAGCACCTTAATCTTCTCCTGATTGTAGCCCATCCATTTGCCAATGACAGAAGCGATTAAAGCGACATTCATAGAGTGGACATATGTAAGGTCATCAACGTCACGCATAGCGTGAAGCATATCAAATAACTGTAATGAGTTGTTAGACTCAGCAACGATGTCAATAGTATTTTTGACTAAAGATTTTGTGTCAACTTCATCATCAGATGAGATTAACTTCTTTAAGTCATCTTTGAAAGTGTCAATATGTTCATTGTAATGTTCTTCAAATGTCTTGAATTCTTCTGAATTACGGACAGTTTCGTAGTATTTGGTGTTCTCATCATCAGCGGCTTTGGCAGCTTCTTTAGCTTCGTCTACAGCAGAAATGCTGCTTATAGTACGATTATCTATGGCAGAATCAGCCGCAGTCTTATCATATACAGATATTTCAAGAATATGATGTCCTGAAATTCTTGAAATGAGGTCAAGATTAAGGACAGTTCCTTTTGTCAAAAGGACAGAACCATCATTAAGTATTACGTCACGGGAAAGTTCCATTCCTTCTTCTGCATCAAATATAAATATTGTAAGTTCGTTCATTAGTTAAATCCTCTTATATGGCTTGAATATTAGTAATCATAATACGATTAAATGATAAAAATATTATAAATTTAATATATAAAAAAGTCAATTAGACTTGACGTATTAGCATCAATTGTGTAGTATCTATATGCAGTTAATTAAATAATGATTATATCCCTTATTTAGAGCGGTGGAGATACATAGGATCTATGAAGCCCGGCAACCCCTTTTTAGGAAGGTGCCAACCTGAGCGAGAGAATTCGAACAATGAGAGGATTTCGAGATAAACAATCGGGGTCCCTTAGGGGGCTCCGGTTTTTGCTATTACATTTAAAAAGTCGGAAACACCAAGGATGATAAGTGATATTAATCACAGTGACTAAAGGATTAGATATTAAGAAGGAGAAAGACAAAGAATGGAAAAAAGATTATTTACATCAGAATCAGTAACTGAAGGACATCCTGACAAAATCTGCGACCAGATTTCAGATGCAGTGCTTGATGCACTTTATGCACAGGATCCATATTCAAGAGTAGCCTGCGAGACACTTACTAACACAGGTTTCGTTATGGTTATGGGTGAGATTACAACTAAGGCAAATGTTGATATTCCTCAGATTGTACGTGATACAGTTGTAGAGATTGGTTATGATAGTTCAGAAAAAGGCTTTGATGGTAATACTTGTGCTGTTATGGTTGCACTTGATAAGCAGTCAGCAGATATAGCTATGGGTGTTGATAAGGCACTTGAAGCTAAGGAAGGTGTAGATAAGGAAGATGATGACCTTGGTGCTGGAGATCAGGGTATGATGTTTGGTTATGCTACTAACGAGACAGAAGAATATATGCCATACTCAGCAGCACTTGCACAGAAGCTTTCCAAGCAGCTTACAAAGGTTCGCAAGGACGGTACATTAAGCTACTTAAGACCAGATGGAAAGACACAGGTAACTGTTGAATATGATGAGAACAACAAGCCAATCCGTCTCGATGCAATTGTTGTTTCGTCACAGCATGCACCGGATGTAACACAGGAACAGATTCACGAAGATATCAAGAAGTATGTTATCGATGCAATCGTTGACCAGGCTATGGTAGATGCAGATACTAAGATATTCATCAATCCAACAGGACGTTTCGTTATAGGTGGTCCAAATGGGGATTCAGGCCTTACAGGTAGAAAGATTATCGTAGATACTTACGGTGGAGCTGCAAGACATGGTGGTGGAGCTTTCTCTGGTAAGGACTGCACTAAGGTTGACCGTTCGGCAGCATACGCAGCCCGTTATGTAGCTAAGAACTTAGTTGCAGCAGGTATCGCCGACAGATGTGAAATCCAGCTTTCATATGCTATAGGTGTTGCACATCCAACATCTATATGTGTTGATACATTTGGCACAGGTAAGTTAAGCGATGAGAAGATTGTAGAAATCATAAGAGAGAACTTCGATTTAAGACCAAACGGAATTATCAAGATGCTTGACTTAAGAAGACCTATCTACAAGCAGACAGCAAGCTATGGCCACTTTGGACGTACAGATCTTAACCTTCCTTGGGAGCAGTTAGATAAGGTTGATGCACTTAAGAAGTATCTTTAATAAAGATATAATTGGATGGATTAAATTAGTTAAATTATAGGAATTAATATAATTATAATGGATATATGGCGGATACATTTTAGAATTAATAAAATGTATCCGCCATATTTTGATTTTTTGTAAGAATGCAAATGTAAATTTTCTGCTATGTAGGTTTTGTCAATAATGTGAGTTTTTCATTATTTCGGTGTTATATCAAGAATATCGAACACAAATCTAATGCTATTTTATGCTTTTAAAAAATTTTTTCTTTTTTTAGCGTTTAGGACTTTTAAAATTCTGTATTTATGTATATAATGTTGATTAGCTATGAAAAATGTTTTTGATAGCAGGTATATTAACAAGATATAATTGTTGGAAAAGTTAAAGTGTGATGCTGGTATATAGTATTTTATACTTAATATAGTATAGCATTTTACAATGTATAGTACTTATAGTATTTAATGTATAGTGCTTTAACAGAATTATGTAATAGATTGGATAATTATAGAAGATTAGGGAGGAGAACAGTATGTTATCTACTGATATTGGTATTGATTTAGGTACTGCAAGTATTCTTGTATATATAAAAGGAAAGGGTGTTGTGTTAAAAGAGCCATCAGTTGTTGCCTTTGACAGAGATACTAATAAGATTAAAGCTATCGGAGAGGAAGCAAGACTTATGCTTGGTAGAACACCTGGTAATATTGTCGCTGTACGACCTCTTCGTCAGGGCGTTATTTCTGATTACACAGTAACAGAAAAGATGCTTAAATATTTCATTCAGAAAGCAATTGGTAGAAGAATGTTAAAGAAGCCTAGAATAAGCGTATGTGTTCCATCAGGAGTTACAGAAGTTGAGAAGAAGGCGGTTGAGGATGCAACTCTTCAGGCAGGAGCAAGAGAAGTTGCAATTATCGAAGAGCCAATTGCGGCAGCTATTGGAGCAGGTATTGATATTTCAAGACCTTGCGGTAATATGATAGTTGATATCGGTGGTGGTACTACAGATATCGCTGTTATTTCACTTGGAGGTACTGTTGTTAGTACATCTATAAAGATTGCAGGTGATGATTTCGATGAAGCACTTGTTAGATATATGAGAAAGAAGCACAACCTTCTTATCGGTGAAAGAACAGCCGAAGATATTAAGATAAAGATAGGATCAGCGTATCCAAGACCAGAAGTAGTTACAATGAATGTAAGAGGACGTAATCTTGTTACAGGTCTTCCAAAGACAGTTGAAGTTACATCTGAAGAGACAGAAGAAGCATTAAGAGAAGCTACTTCACAGATTGTTGAAGCTGTACACAGCGTATTAGAAAAGACACCTCCAGAACTTGCATCTGATATTGCAGACAGAGGTATTGTTCTTACAGGAGGCGGAAGTCTTCTTTCAGGTCTTGAAGATCTTATAGAGTCTAAAACAGGAATTAACACAATGACAGCAGAAGACCCTATGACAGCAGTTGCTATAGGAACTGGTAAGTTTATTGAATTCCTTTCAGGATACAGAGAAGAATAGATTTAAGAAAAGGGGTCAGGTATGGTAAGAGGTTTATATACTGCTTATACTGGATTGGTGAATCAGCAGAAGAGACTGGACATTGTATCTAATAATCTGGCAAATTCTACAACAACAGGTTACAAGAAAGAGGGCATGACTACCCAGAGCTTTGATTCAGTATATGGGATTAAGGTTAAAGATGAGACAGTTGGTTATATGAATCAGAATATAGGCAAGATGAGTCTTGGAGTAAAGATAGGAGAAATTTACAGAAGCTGGGATCAGGGTTCTTTAAAGAATACTGAGAGTTCTTATGATTTTGCACTTGCAGGCGATGGCTTTTTCTCTATATCATTCACTAACAAAGCAGGTGAGACATCAACACTTTATACCAGGGATGGATCGTTCCAGATGAACAGCGAAGGCTATCTGGTTACCAAGGATGGTGATTATGTGCTTGGAGAGAGTGGAGATCCAATCGTTCTTCCAACAGACATATCCAAGCTTACAGTTGATTCTACAGGAAGAATATATGCAGACGGACAGTATGTAGATACATTTGGAATTGTAGATTTTGAAGATTATAATTACATAGAAGCATATGGAGAAAATCTTTACAGAGCTGTAGACGGTGCAACATTTAAAGATTCAACAGCAAGTGTTAATCAGGGGTATCTTGAAACATCTAATATTAATGTTGTATCAGAAATGGTCGATATGATTAACATAGCAAGAGAATTTGAAAGTAATCAGAAGATTGTTAATTCGATTGATGAAATGCTTGGCAAGATGGTAAGTATTTCCGAATTGTAATCACATAGGAGGATAAGATTATGATGAGATCATTATGGACTGCTGCATCAGGAATGATGGCACAGCAGACAAGTGTAGATACAATATCTAATAATCTGGCTAATGTTAATACGGTCGGTTATAAGTCAGAATCAACAGAATTTAAATCATTATTATATCAGAATCTCCAGTCGAGAACAACATCTGCGAATGGAGAATATAAGCCGGTAGCTGCACAGGTAGGACTTGGTGCAAGAGTTGCGTCAGTTACATCACATTTTACACAGGGTGCTATGAATGCAAGTGACAGCTCAACTGATTTTGCGATTAGTGGTGACGGATTATTTGCTGTACAGAATGAAGAAGGTGAGACAGTATATACACGTAATGGTAATTTCTACTTCTCAACAGCAACAGAAGGAATGATGTTATGTACAGCAGATGGTTATCCTGTACTTAGCACAGATGGACAGCCAATCGTATTATCATCAGATTATAATGCGGCTAATATTAAGGTATCATCAGAGGGTGACCTTATGTATCCAGGTGAAGATGGTAATCTTGCTAATATAGGTGTTAAGATAGGACTTTTCCAGTTCGCTAATCCATCAGGTCTTGATAAGCTTGGTGGTAACTATCTTGCAGAGACTGAAGCATCAGGAGTTCCAATGAATGAGGAGACTGACGGAGTTGCTAAGAAGAGTCAGTTAAAGCAGAATTATCTTGAAGCGTCAAATGTACAGGTGGCAACAGAGATGGTTAACCTTATTACAGCACAGAGAGCATATGAGTTATGTTCTAAGGCAATCACAACATCAGATACAATGATGGAACAGGCTAACTCATTAAAGAGATAAATAAAATAGATATGATTTGCAGTAATGACAAGGGAGAATAGGTATGGATTATTCAACATCAATAAGTACAAGTTATGCAGATACATATGATAAAACTTCATCACAGCTTAGTGATAAGCTTACAAGTACAGATTTCTCACAGGCATCAGACGATGAACTTATGAGCGTGTGCAAGGACTTTGAAAGCTACTTTGTTGAGCAGATGTTAAAGTCAATGCAGAAAATGGCTAAGATAGATGCAGATGATGACGACGACTCATCTTTATTCAGCAGTATGGCATCTATTTCAGGCAGTTCGGATTCGGCTATGAGTACAATGGGAAGTTACTTTGGCGATGAGATGATAAAGAACTACGCAGAAGTATTTACAGAGTCTAATAATGGTAAAGGACTTGGAATAGCCCAGACATTATATGAACAGATGAAGCGTAATTATTCTTCAGATTTATAGATTGCAGTGTGTTTTAAGTGGACGGTTTTATTAAACACAATGTGGTTTTAATATTAATATATTATTAAAGAGAGGGAAGCAGATTGGATTACGAGTCTGTTAAATACGTTGAAGGATTTATAGATAATATAATTTATCGTAATGAAGACAATGGATATACAGTATTTGAGATAATATATCAGGGTGAAGATGTCACCTGTGTTGGTACGTTAAGTTATATCAACACAGGTGAATTTATTACTGCGAATGGCGAATTTGTCAAACACGCAGTATATTATATGCAGTTTAAGATTTCTTCTTATGAATTCAAGGCGCCGGCGGACAAGGAGTCAGTGAGGCGTTATCTAAGTTCTGGTGCAGTTAAAGGAATAGGCAGCAAGATGGCTGAACGTATAGTAGATACATTTGGCGATGATACATTCCGCATTATGGAAGATGAACCAGAACGTCTTGCAGAGATTAAAGGGATAAGCATAGCTAAAGCAATGGACATTGCTAACCAGCTTGCGGATAAGCACGATATGCGTCGTGCGATGATGTTTCTGCAGAATTATGGAATCCAGATGAATTTAGCCAATAAAATATTTAAAAGATATGGCAATGATATTTACACAATCATAGAACAAAATCCGTACAGGCTGGCTGATGATATTGAGGGCGTAGGCTTTAAGACGGCTGATGAGATTGCTTCCAGAGTTGGAATTAAGGTTGATTCGGAGTTCAGAATAAGAAGTGGAATGTTCTACTGTCTTAATCAGGCGGCATTGCAGGGACACGTGTATCTTCCTTATGAAGAATTAAAGAGGCAGGTGTCATCACTTCTGCTTATTGACATTGGTGATTATGATAAGTTTCTTATGGATCTTGCTATAGATAAGAAGATTGTTGTAAGAACAGAGGGAGAATCTAAAAATGTGTATTCTGCGATGTATTTCTATATGGAACAGAATGTTGCAAGGGCATTGGCAGGACTTGATATAAAATGCGATGAAAATATCAACGAGGTCAATAACAGAATAGCAGGGATTGAACGATCAGAGGGCATTGTGCTTGATGACATACAAAAAGAAGCTGTTGTAAAAGCTGCACTTAACGGACTTGTTATAATAACAGGTGGACCGGGAACCGGTAAGACAACAACAATTAATACGATAATTAAATATTTTGAGATGGAAGGTCTTGAGATAAGGCTTGCGGCACCGACGGGAAGAGCTGCCAAGAGAATGACAGAAACGTGTGGTTTTGAGGCACAGACAATTCACAGACTTCTTGAAATAGTTGGAAGTACTATGGCTGATAAAGAAGACAAGAAAAATCAGACATCAAGTCTTGGAATGAGCTTTGACAGAAATGAAGACAACCCGTTGGAAGCAGATGTAATAATTGTAGATGAGATGTCAATGGTTGATATTAATATTATGAATTCGCTTCTTAAAGCAGTAGCAGTTGGAACAAGACTTATACTTGTAGGTGATGTTGACCAGCTTCCAAGTGTTGGACCAGGAAATGTTCTTAAAGACATAATAGCATCTGAGTGCTTTCCTGTTGTTAAGCTTGAAAAGATATTCAGGCAGGCGGCTGAGAGCGAGATTATAACCAATGCCCATAAGATTAATAAAGGCGATAAGGTGACACTTAATAAATACAGTAAGGATTTCCTGTTTATACATAGAAATGGACCAGATGCAATAATTGCGGCTATGAAGACTGTTATAAGTGAGAAGCTTCCAAAGTATGTTAATGCAGATGTGAGTGAACTTCAGATTTTGACACCATCAAGAAAATCATCTGTCGGAGTTGACAGGCTTAACACTGTAATGCAGGAATATCTTAATCCGCCGGACAGTGGCAAAATGGAGAAGAAAGTTGGCGATACAATATTCCGTGAGGGCGATAAGGTTATGCAGATTAAGAATGACTATCAGCTCGAATGGGAGAAAAAGAACCGCTATGGCATTGCGGTAGAGCAAGGCAGTGGAGTGTTTAATGGTGATACTGGAATTATTGATGATATCAACAATTATAATCAGAGTGTTACTGTCAAATTTGAAGATGGAAGATATGTTGATTATGAGTTTACACAGCTTGACGAGCTTGAACTTGCATATGCGATAACTGTACATAAGGCACAGGGAAGTGAATATCCTGCGGTTATAATACCGATGTATCAGGGGCCAAGGATGCTTATGAACAGAAACATACTTTATACGGCTGTTACAAGGGCAAGAAAGTGTGTATGTATGATAGGTGATGAACGAATTTTTAACCAGATGGCAGAAAATGTATCTGAAACAAGAAGATATTCGTCTTTAGATGAGAGGATAAAGGAAATAAAAAATATTGAATAAATACGACATAATATATAAAAGGATAGCAGCGGGTGTGAAAGATATATTGTTTCCGCCTGCGTGTCCGATATGTTCAAATCCCAGGCCTGTTATTGATAACAGGAAGATGAATATATGTCCGTGGTGTCTTAAATATATAACATATATTAAAGAACCTGCATGCCTTAAATGCGGCAAAGCATTAGAGGACGATAACAGGGAATATTGTAAGGACTGCACGGATAAACAGCATTTGTTTAATCAGGCAGTGAGTGTGTATGAGTATTCAGAGGGGATAAAACAATCTATCTATAATTTTAAATATCATAATAAGCGTGAATATGCAGAGGTATACGCAGATGAAATATCAGGCAGGTACGGTGATGTAATAAATATGTGGCAGCCTGATGTGATTATGCCGGTTCCAATTCATGTATCCAAATTAAAGTCACGAGGCTATAATCAGGCAGGACTTATAGCGGAAAGCCTTAGTAAGAAGCTTAATATAGAATACAATGAACATAGTCTGATTAGAACAAGGGCCACAAGCCCGATGAAAGATCTTAATGATATCCAGAGAACTAAAAATCTTGAAAAGGCTTTTAAAATAGCTGGTAATGTTATAATATATAATAAAGTATTAATAGTAGATGACATATATACAACGGGAACAACTATTGATGCGTGTGCAGAATGTCTTAAGAGGGCAGGAGTAAAAGAAGTATATGCTGTTACACTCTGCGTTGGCAGAGGATTTTGACTACAGGTAACAAGAACGGAGGAATATTATGGAAGTAAGAAATTGCAGAGGCTGTGGCAAATTATATAATTATATAGGAGGTCCATATCGTAATCTTTGCCCTAATTGCATAGAGAAGATTGAAGAAAAGTATCTTGAAGTTAAGGAATACATACAGGATCACCATAATGCAACAATGACAGAGGTTGCAGAGGAATGTGACGTAAGCACAAGACAGATTGAACAGTGGATAAGAGACGAGAGGCTTGTAATAGCTGATGATTCTCCGATTGGAATTACATGTGAGAGATGTGGAGCATCGATAAAAAGTGGACGTTTCTGTGAAAGATGTAAGAATAAAATGGCAAATAATCTTGGCTCAATGTATGGTGAGTCTAATGCCGCTGTTGAACATATGGAAAAGAGATTATCGTCAGCTGATGCCAAGATGAGATTTCTTGATAAGAACTAATTGTATTTGTATCTAAATTAATTATAAAATGGGGTTAAGAGATAACAGATTATTACCGATAACTTAATCATAAAGCAGAGAACTGAGCTGTAATAAGGCAGTTAAGGGCTGGAATGTTTGTTACAGACACCTTTGATAATGGTTCTTACAAGACTTTGAAGATAGAAAGTGAGGCGGTAAGTATGCGTATAGATGCTTATAATGCTGTAAGTCAGATATATAAGACAAGTTCTTATTCTAAGAATAATAAGGCTGTTACTAATAAGAAAGAGAATGACAAGTATGAGATTTCAGATACAGCTAAGCTGTATCAGGTAGCGAAGTCAGCAGTGGCTTCTACATCAGATGTCAGAATGGATATGGTTAATGATGTTAAGGCACGTATTCAGGCCGGAACATATAATATAAGTTCTGAAGATGTTGCAGATAAGATACTTGACAGAATTTCAACATTAACATTTTAGTGAGGTTAAAGCATGGCAAGTTTAATAGATCTATTAATCGATGATTTGAATAATGAGGATACAGGATATAATAAGCTTCTGGACTTGTCCAATGATAAGACTTCCGCAATTGTTAAGGGAGATGTTGATGAATTACAAAAGATATTCCTACAGGAACAGAAGTTAATAGAAGAACTTGAAACCGTTGAACAGAAAAGACAGGAAGATGTGAAAGAGATATGCTCGATACTAAGGCTTCCATATGCAGAGATAAGAGTGGAACATATAGTACAGATACTTGAGAAGAAGCCTAAAGAGCACGATGCACTAGAAGAAGTATATCTCAGACTTAAAAGAACTTTGAACCAGCTTACAACAGTTAATGATAATAATAAGCTGCTTCTCAAGGAATCAATGGATATGATACAGTTTGAGCTTGATCTTGCCAAGAATTCAGTTATGGATCCACAGACTTCCAATTATGGAAGAACAGCTTATGAGGAACAGGGGATTACTGGAGCGACAGGATTTGATGCAAAACAATAAATATAATCCGGACTAATAATCAGAAGAAATGGATTGACTCTGATTATTACACAATATAGATTAAGTAATATTATTCGGAATTAAGGGTCACATTTTCAAAGGAATGAATTGGGATTTTTCTTTGAGAATGTGATTTTTTTCTGGGTTTAGGATATGGAGGAATTATGGCTAACGGAATGGCATCGCTTATGGTAGGAGCGTCAGGACTTAAAACATCACAGACAGCACTTAATACAACGGCACACAATCTGTCAAATGTTAATACAACAGGATACACAAGACAGCAGATTACATTTGCAGACAGTACGTATGTTAATGTGTTCGGAACAGGAAACAGCACAGGCAAGTGTGGACTTGGTGTTGATGTTGATGCTATAAGCAGAATAAGAAATGATTTTATAGATAAGTCATACAGAACAGAGAATGCAAGACTTGGATATTATGAAAGCCAGTATAAGGCAGTAGAAGAAGTAGAAGATTTATTTGGAGAAATGCAGGGCGTTACATACCAGACACAGATAACGAATCTGTATAACGCAATTAATGAACTTACTAAGAATCCAACAAGTACAATTGCAAGATCTTCACTTATCCAGAATGCAACAGCATTTATAGACAGGTCTGAAGCAATATATGCTGGGCTTAAGGATTATCAGGTAACTCTTAACACAGATATTAATAATATGGTAAATAAGATTAACAATCTTGGACAAAAGATATATGACCTTAATAAAGAGATAGCCAAGGTTGAATCTGGAAGTGGTGAACGTGCTAATGATTTAAGAGATACAAGAGATAATGCGTTAGATGAATTAAGTGGTTATATTGATTTTGATTATTATGAGAATGAACATGGTGAGGTGATTGTAACTGCTGAGAATGTACCATTTGTTACATCGGCACAGGTTACTGAGATGGGAACAAGACAGGTTGATAATAGTGCATTGTTAATCCCAATCTGGCCAGGTTATGACAGGGATGTATTTAATCTTTCTAATATTAATAATATGAAGGATACAGACAAGGGAGAACTCAAAGGTCTTTTAGTAGCAAGAGGTTCTATAGAAGTTAATTATACAGATGTACCTGTTATGCCGGAGAAGGAAGATTACGATCTTACAACAGCAGACGGACTTCAGGCTTATAATGATGCAATGGATGCATATAACGAGAAGCAGGAATATTATAACAAATATATTGAACCATCAGCAATACTTAGTGCGATAGCTGGATTTGATAAGCTTGTTAATGGAATAGTTACTTCCCTTAATGATATTCTTTGTCCAGAAAAGACAATAGAAACAACAAAAGAGCTTACAGATAATGACGGTAATGTATTACAGGCTGATGAGTACATATATAATGCTTCAGTTAATGCAACACTTTATGACAGATATGGTAAGGAAGTTAAAGGTGTTGCCAATGGTGATGGAACTTACAGTTATTCATCAGGTGAGAAGCTTTATGTTGACCAGGCAGGAACAACAGCTGAGACTATTGATAATATGAAGTATTCTGTACTTGATACAGACAAGGCTGGTTTCGGTATGGATAAGGATATGACTATGGGTGTTGAACTGTTCAAGAGAGAGGGGACAGAAAGATATATCCAGATAACAGCGGCAGACGGAACTAAGACTTATGTCCGTAATAATCTTAACACAGCAGATTATGAAACAGATTATACACTTGGTAAGCTTTTAGTTAATCCAGAAGCTTCACAGCATGTTGACAGAATTCCATTATCAACAATACAGGGCAAGGAAGATTTTTCTAAAGCTAATGAACTTATTGATGCATTCAGCAAAAAGTTCGCATCGCTTAATCCTGATTCATATGCCAAGGCAGACTTTAATTCATTCTATAATGATTATATAGGTGAGTTTGCTACAGTTGGTAAGGTACTTTCAAGATTTGTTAATAACCAGACATCAATGGTTGATGGTTATGATAACCAGAGATTACAGACATCAGGTGTATCTTCAGATGAAGAACTTGAGAAGATGATAAAATATCAGCACGCATATAATGCGGCATCAAGATATATTAATGTTGTAAGTGAGATGATAGAACATCTTGTTACATCACTTGGTTCTTGATTATATTAATTACAGATTATATTGAATTATAATTGATGTTTAATACAACAATGTAAATAATGCACTGGTATAAAGGTGCAGAATGGAGAGTTAATATGGCATCTACATTTTTTGGATTATCAATCTCATACAAAGGACTTCAGGCGGCACAGACATCTATTACAACAACAGCACACAACCTTTCTAATATTAATACTGATGGATATACTAAGCAGAGCGTGCTTTTACAGGCATCAGATGCTTTAAGAACATATTCAACATACGGAACAATTGGTTCAGGTGTTAATGTTGTAGAGATTAAACAGACAAGAGATTCTTATTATGATGAGAAATATCGTAACAACTGTGCTAACTATGGACAGTACGAAGCTAAGAATAATTATATGACACAGGTTGAGGATTATCTTAATGAATTTCTTCTTTCAGGTTTCTCAAAGGAATACGGCAATTTCTTTGATGCAGTTAACCAGCTTACAATTACACCAGCTGACACTTCTGCAAAGAACCAGCTTATTAATAATGCCAAGAGTATGACAGATTACTTTAATACATTAGCTAATAACTTAAGAAATGTACAGGCAGATGCCAATAACGAAGTAAAGGATACTGTTGAGCATATTAATACACTTGCACAGAACATAACAGCACTTAATAAGCAGATTAACCAGATTGAGGCGTGCTATGGTGATGCTAATGATCTTCGTGACCAGAGAAATGCATTAGTTGATGAGCTTTCAAAGGCAGTTAATATAACAGTAAGCGAGACAGAAATCCAGAATGGTCTTACATCATTCCAGATAACAATTAATGGACAGTCACTTGTTAATGATTACAGTTACAGGACATTAGAGGTTGTGGCAAGAGGTGAAGTAAGAAATACAAGCGATGCAGATGGACTTTATGATATAAAGTGGAATGACGGATCTGATTTTAATATATACAGTGACTCACTTGGAGGACAGTTAAAAGCACTTATAGATATAAGAGATGGCTGTAATGGAGAGATTGAGTCTTATGCTAAGAATGATGATGGAACATACAAGACAGATATTGATGGTAATATCGTAACAGAGACTAATGCACAGGCAGGCGAGAATATTAATTATAAGGGTGTTCCATATTATCAGGTACAGCTTAATACGTTTATACAGACATTTGCACAGGCAGTTAACAGCATATTTGAAAGTGGCTATGTATCAGATGCGGATACAACTGATGCTAAGAATAAAGGTATACCACTTTTTGTTGTTCAGGATGGTTCTGGAGTTCTTACAGCAACAACAGTATCTGTTAATTCGGCTCTTTTAGAGGATGCTGATAAGCTTGCGACAAAGTCAAATGTAGGGGACGGCGAATCACAGTGCGATCTGATTGAACAGATTAATGCACTTCAGAAGAAAAAGATATTTGATGGTGGTACAGGTGCTTACTTCCTTGAAAGTATTGTCAGTGATGTATCAATTGATTCAAGTAAGGCTAAGACATTTCTTTCTAACTATAATAATATGAAGACAACAATTCAGAACCAGAGATTATCGGTTATGGGTGTTGATACTGATGAAGAAGCTATGGATCTTATGAAGTTCCAGCAGGCTTACAATCTTAACTCTAAGATGATGTCGGTTATGAACGAGATATACGACAAGCTTATTAACCAGACGGGCTTATAATTAGTTCACATAGCATATCTGTAAATGAATGGAGGAATAGTATGAGAATAACTAATCAGATGATGATAAACAGCTCTATAGCTAATATACAGACTAATAAAAGTCAGATTAATACAATGGATACACAGTTATCTACACAGAAGAAGATTAACAAGCCTTCTGATGACCCAATTATTGCAATCAGAGCATTAAGACTTCGTTCAAGTCTTGATCAGGTTACACAGTATATTAATAAGAATATACCAGATGCTTCATCATGGCTTTCGGTAACACACGATGCTCTTGACCAGAGTTACAATATAGTATCACAGCTTTATAGCTATTGTAATCAGGGTGCAACAGATTCTTATTCTCCTTCGGAACGTAATACAATTGTTGAGACACTTAATAAGCTAAAGGATTCATTCTATACACAGGGAGATGTAGATTATGCTGGAAGATATGTATTCACAGGTTATGCAACAGACAAGCCTCTGACATATCAGTCAGATGCAGATGCTAAGGATGTGGACTATACAATAACACAGAACTTTACAAGAGATGCACTTAGCAGTAAGACTGTATATACTAATGCCTATTCTAATGATGATATTATGAATCTGTCAGTTAAGAAAGATGCTAATGGCAAGATTATTACACCAAATGTGCAGACAGTACACAGATTACAGCTTGCTTATTCAGAGGTTGATGCTAATGGAACATTTAAGATTACAGACAGTCAGGGCAATACGGCTTCAATAACTAAGAACACAGACGGAACAATATCAGTAACAGATGCAGATGGTAATGCAGTTACAGGTGTTACAACTAATACAGATGCCAATGGTAATATAACAGGCGTTACAGGTAACTTCTTTAGTGATGGAAGTGGCAATGCAGTTACAGTATCATTTACATCAGATACTAATTATATACCAGGTGATGATGAGATAGTTATTAATTCACAGGTTGGTGAAGTTCTTCTTGGAGAAAATGTATATAAGGACGTATATACAAGCAATTCATTCTCAGTGCAGTATGATAAATCTAATTTCAAAAAGGGTGATGTTAATCCAACAATGTATTTTGACTGTGTTGATAATGTTACAGGCGTTACTTATGCTAAGAAGGATGAAGATATAGAGTATAATATTAATTTTACACAGAAGTTAAAGGTTAATACTCAGGCAGATGAAGCGTTTAATATATATTTTGGAAGAAATATAGATGACCTCACATCAGCAGTACAGAATGTTCTTGATATAGAGAGCCAGATGTCAAAGGTTGAAAGTATGATGAAAGAGGAAAGATATTCATCAGATGCAGACCAGAAGAGTTTAAGTGATATTCTTGAAGGACTTACTAAGCAGCAGGAATTAGCAAAAAGCCAGATGACTAAAGCTTTTGAGAGTGGTATCGGGCAGATGCAGGGATATCAGGAACAGATTTCTAATGCCAAGGCTGATGTAGGTAACAGGATTACAAGACTTGACCTTACCAAGTCAAGACTTACAGAACAGAAGACTAATTTTACAAGTCTTAAGTCTGAGAATGAAGATATTGATCTTGAGGAAGTTGTTATATCTTATACTTCTGCCCAGCTTGTGTATAATGCGGCACTGTCAGCAGCAAGCAAGGTGGTACAGCAGACATTACTTGATTTTATTGGATAATAAAATGATAATTAATGGAGGGTTTTAAAGTGAAGGTAGATACAAGATGGTTTGGAACAGTTGATATTGACGATGACAAGATTATAACATTTGATCTTGGAATTATTGGCTTTGAGAATTGTAAAAAGTTCACTCTTATATATGATGTGGATAAGGGAGACGAGGCATCAATAATGTGGTTACAGTCATTAGATGAGCCAGAACTTGCTCTTCCAATGTTAAAGCCGGAGCTTATTAAAGAAGACTATGATCCGATAGTTGAAGATGAGATGTTAAAGGCTCTTGGAAGTGATATTAAAGAAGCTGATCTTATAGTGTTTTGTGTACTTACTGTTCCGGCAGATATTACTAAGATGACAATTAATTTCAAAGCTCCAATCATTGTCAATGCTGATACATTAAAGGGTGTACAGCTTATAGCCGACAACAATGATTATGAAGTCAGATATCCTATTTATTCAATTCTTGAAGAAAGGAAAGGTGAGTAGAATGCTGGCATTATCAAGGAAAAAAGATGAAGCTATAATAATTAACGATGACGTAGAAGTCACAGTTATCGAGATTAAAGGAGATCAGGTTAAGCTTGGAATAACAGCACCTAAGTCTGTTCCAATCTACAGAAAAGAAGTATATGTACAGATAAAGGATGCTAATAAGGAAGCTACACAACAGGCAATTGATGTTAAGGCACTTAACCAACTCTTTAAGAAATGATAGTTACATTTGTTATAACAATTGTAATGATTTATAATGAATATAATTAATATATAATATTATATTATGGCATTAGAATGCCGATATAGGGTTTAGAAACTGAGTAAAGTGCAATAAATACGGGAAAAGGATTTCTTTACTGCACTAGGATATATATTGCAGAATTGTAATATTGGTTAATATCGGTTTGAGAACATTTTTTATAACCACACGGAGGTGAAGGATAATGGGAATTGATAAAATGAGCATAGCTGCCAATTACCATAATCAGGCAGTTCAGGCAACACAGATTAATAAGGTTAATGTTCAGACTTCTTCTGATACAGCAGCAAAGGAGATGACAGCAGATAGTAAAGTCAGTACAGCATCGACAGTGCAGATAACCAATACACAGAAGAGTGGTACTGACAATGGCGAATCTAATCTTGCACAGCAGAATGAGAAGAAAGAAGCAAGTATCAAGGAACTCAAAGATATACAGAAAGTAATTAATAGAAATACAATAGCAGAATTTGGTTATAATGAGCCAACTAACCGTATTACTATTAAGATTAAAGATAAGGACACTGATGAAGTCATCAAGGAGATACCATCAGAGAAGGCTCTTGAAATGCTTGCAAAAGCCTGGGAGCTTGCTGGTATCCTTGTTGATGAGAAGAGATAGGAGGTAATATTATGCCAATAAGATTATCAGGTATGGTTTCAGGTATGGATACAGAGTCGCTTGTAACAGCACTTGTATCAGGATATCAGTTAAAGAAAGACAATCTTGTAAAGGCTCAGACTAAGCTTTCCTGGAAACAGGAAAAGTGGAAGACTATGAATACAAGCATATATAGCTTTTATAGTGGAAAGCTTTCAGCAGCGAGATTTAGTAAAGCATACAGCCTTAAGAAGTCAACTGTATCTAATTCAAGTGTTGCTACAGTTACAGCAAGTACAAGTGCTGTAAGTGGCGACCAGACATTACAGGTTAAAGAACTTGCATCATCAGGTTATCTTACAGGTGGTAAAGTCACAAACAAATCAGACAGTACATCAAAGATAACAGGTTCAAGCAAGTTATCAGCTATAACAGGTAAGACATCTGGACAGGGAAGTGTTACACTTTCTGTTGATGGCAAGTCAACTAATATAGAACTTACAGATGATATGACAGTTAACCAGTTTATAGTAAAGCTTAAGGATGCGGGTGTACAGGCAAGCTTTGATGAGACTAACCAGAGATTTTTCATAAGTTCAAAGACATCAGGTAAAGATGGTGACTTCTCATTAGTAGCTAATGATACAGCGGGACAGGAGTCTTTATATAATCTTGGACTTTATACTAATGATGATACTTCTACAGCAGAGTATAAGAAATGGGCAGATTATTATAATGATGCAGATGGTACATATAAATCAGGACTTGATGATATTATTAACAGTGCTTATGAGAGCAAGAAGATCAGCTTTGACACAGTAGCAAAGGAAAAGCTTGCAACATATAGTAAAGCTGCTGCTACAGTTGACAGCTTTGAAACTAGATATGCAGCTGCTGGTGATATAGATGTATATCCAGATAAGACACCAAGAGAAAGAGCAGAGCTTATACTTAATGATTGCAAGAATGCCCTTGATGCTATAGAACAGAACAGTAATTATATTAATGATAATGGCGAGTTTGATGAGAGTCTTCTTAGCGATGAAGATAAGACAAAGTATAATGAGTTAAAGAGTTCAATAAGCACTAATGAAAGTGATATTAAGAACTATGATGAAGCTAAAGCTACAATGCAGGAATATAAAGATAAGGGATATGTCAACATTGTAGAGACAGATGGTAAGACAACTGTATCAGCTATTAAAGAGACAGATTCAGCTGCTGGAGTTGCTGATATAGCTGCAGAGGTTGACGAGAGAAATGCTAAGATTAAGGCAGATCTTACAACACAGTATCAGAATAAAGTAAAGAATAGTTATGATATGTATCAAGACATTAAAAAGGGTAATCTGACAGCTTCTGATGGTGCAGCCAGAGAAGTAGGTAAAGATTCTATGATTATACTTAATGGTGCTGAATTTACAAGTAATACAAATAACTACTCAATTAATGGTCTTACAATACAGGTAACTGCTAAGACTAAGGATGATGAGAAGGTTACAATAACTACAGATACAGATGTGGATGCAATCTATAAGTCTATTAAAGATATGTTTACAGAGTATAATAAGCTTATTAAGTCAATGGACGAAGCTTATAATGCAGATAGTTCTAAGGGTTATGAACCACTTACAGATGATGAAAAGTCTGCAATGACAGATGATGAAGTTGAAAAGTGGGAGACTAAGATTAAAGATTCTCTTCTTAGAAAAGATGATACTTTAAACAGTATTATTAATACTATGAAGAATGATATGGCAGCTTCTATAAAGATTAATGGAAAGTCTTATGCTTTATCAAGCTTTGGTATAGCAACACAGGGATATTTTGCTTCTGGTGAGAATGAAAAGGGTGTATATCATATAGATGGTGATTCAGAAGATTCTGTGACATCTGGTAATGATGATAAGTTAAGAGCGGCAATAGCCAGTGACCCAGAGACAGTTGTTTCATTCTTCTCACAGTTATTTACAAAGGTATATACAGATTTAGGTAATAAGATGGCGACATCTTCAATAAGTAGTGCTTATACAGTATATAATGATAAGCAGATGAATAAGCAGTATTCAGAATATACAACTAAGATAAGTGATGCGGAGAATAAGATTACAACTTGGGAAGATTACTATTATAGTAAGTTCTCAGCTATGGAATCAGCCTTATCAAAGCTTAACTCACAGACATCATCAATGTCTAGTTTGTTCGGAAGTTGATAATTGGGTATTGATTTAATTCTATATTAAGGATAATATAGTGATAGGAATATAAGGTGTTTATGGCATCAGGAGAGAGGACAAGTTTATGATATATAATCAGAATATGGCACAGCAGTATAATCGCAATAAGATATTAACAGCGACACCGGCTGAGCTTACATTATTATTATATGAAGGTGCAATTAAATTTTGTAACATTGCTCAGGTTGCAATAGAAAAGAATGATACAGAAAAAGCACATGCTAATATAGTAAAGGCAGAGATGATTATAGAAGAGCTTCAGTCGACACTTAATCGTAAATACCCAGTAGCAGAGGATTTTGATAATGTGTACAAGTATATCTACAGTCTTTTAGTTGATGCTAATATGAGGAAAGATACAGAAGTTCTTGATCAGGCATTGGTTGAATTAAGAGGAATGAGAGATACTTGGAAAGAAGTTATGGCAAAGGCTGGTAATTAATATATGATTACAGAGAATTATCTTCAGATAATGATAGATAGTCTGCTTAAGAAGATAGAGATACTTAAGAAAGTATCTGAGCTTAATGAAGAACAGAGTGCTTTGCTTGATGATAAAGAATTCGATGGAGATAAGCTTCAGAGTAATATGGAAAGCAAAGCAGCTTATATTGATGAACTTAATGCTCTTGATGAGGGTTTTCAGTCAGTATTTGACAGAGTTAAGGAAGATGTAGAAGAATATAAGGCTAATTATAAGGAGTCTATAGCAAAGCTACAGGTTCTTATAAAAGAAGCTACATCGCTAAGTGCGACTATACAGGCTCAGGAATCAAGAAACAAAGTCAGAGTGGATATTAAGTTCAGACAGTTAAAGGATAATGCTAAGACAGCCAAGCGAAGTGTAAGTATGGCTAATAAGTATTATCAGAATATGAGCAGGGTAAGTTCTGAACCACAGTTTATGGATCAGAAGAAATAATACATATATTTACCGATATTTTAATGCTGGTCAGTAATATGCATATTTCTATATTTTGACATTTGCATTAAAAAATATTAAAATAAGTTTATATTAGGGCTAAAGTTAATGAACAATAGTCCGATATAATATATAACAGGAGAGATTCTGAACAAATTAAATTATGGGTGGCAGGGACGCCACCAAGAATTCAAGGAGGAAACTATTATGGTAGTACAACACAATCTTACAGCGATGAACGCTAACAGACAGTTAAGCGGAGTTCAGAGTGCACAGCAGAAGTCAACAGAGAAGTTATCATCTGGTTACAGAATTAACAGAGCTGGTGATGATGCTGCAGGTCTTTCAATTTCAGAAAAGATGAGAAGCCAGATTAGAGGCCTTAACAAGGCTGCTTCTAACGCTCAGGATGGTATCTCATTAGTACAGGTAGCTGAAGGTGCTCTTAACGAGACACATTCAATTCTTCAGAGAATGAATGAATTAGCAACACAGGCAGCTAATGATACTAATACAACAACAGATAGAGATGCTCTTCAGCAGGAGATGGATCAGCTTACATCAGAAATCGATAGAATTCGTTCTACAACTCAGTTCAACTCAATGAACTTACTTGATGGTTCATTCACAGGTAAGAACTTACAGGTTGGTGCATTATCAGGTCAGAGTATTTCAATTTCTATCGGAAATATGAATGCATCTTCACTTAAGATTAGCGGACTTACAGTAAGCTCATTCTCAGCAGCAGGAAAGGCAATGGCTTCTATTCAGGCAGCTATTAACTCAGTATCTACTCAGAGATCTAAGCTTGGTGCTCTTCAGAACAGACTTGAGCATACAATCAACAACCTTAATACAACAAGTGAGAATACATCAGCAGCTGAATCTCGTATCCGTGACGTAGATATGGCTACAGAGATGGTTGAATACAGCAAGAACAACATTCTTGCTCAGGCTGGACAGTCTATGCTTGCACAGGCTAACCAGGCTAACCAGGGTGTTCTTTCACTCTTAGGCTAATTAGGTAGTTGAAGTTATAATACTATCATAAAAGGCTGTGACTTTAACAAGTAATTGTTATTGTCACAGTCTTTTTTAATTAAGGGGTTAAGTCTATATAAAAATATCCGATATATATTATAATTAAGTTATGGAAGACTTATATACATTTTATTAATTATAATATATACTTAAGAGTAAGTAAGATATTCAGGGAGGAATTATAATGGTAGTACAGCATAATCTTACAGCGATGAACGCTAATAGAAATTTATCTACAGTAACAAAGGCACAGGCATCATCAACAGAAAAATTATCATCAGGTTATAGAATTAACAGAGCCGCAGATGATGCAGCAGGTCTTTCAATTTCAGAGAAATTAAGAAGCCAGATCAGAGGTCTTGATAAGGCTGCTTCTAACTCACAGGATGGTATTTCATTAGTACAGGTAGCTGAAGGTGCTCTTAACGAGACACATTCAATTCTTCAGAGAATGAACGAATTAGCAACACAGGCAGCGAATGACACTAATACATCAACTGATAGAGATTCTATTCAGCAGGAGATGGATCAGCTTACATCAGAGATTGATAGAATTCGTTCAACAACGCAGTTTAACTCAATGAACTTGCTGGATGGTTCGTTTACAGGAATGAGATTACAGGTTGGAGCATTATCAGGACAGAGTGTTTCAATTTCAATTACTAATATGAATGCTTCAACTCTTAAGATTAGTGGACTTACAGTAAGTTCATTTTCAGCAGCAGGTGCAGCGATGGCTTCTATTCAGGCAGCTATTAATTCTGTATCTAATATGAGATCAAAGCTTGGTGCAATTCAGAATAGACTTGAGCATACAATTAATAATTTGCAGACAACAAGTGAGAATACATCAGCAGCTGAATCTCGTATACGAGATGTAGATATGGCTACAGAGATGGTTGAATACAGCAAGAATAATATTCTTGCACAGGCTGGACAGTCTATGCTTGCACAGGCTAATCAGGCTACACAGGGAGTTCTTTCGCTTCTTCAGTAATTATATTAATTAATATTAAGAGAGTTATAAGGGTTGTCATATTATTGTGTGGCAATCCTTTTTGATTTAAGGAGAGAATTTATGGTGTCAGTATCAGTTGTTGTACCTGTATATAATGCAGAGAATTATATAGAAAGATGTGTTGAATGCCTGCTTAATCAGACGTTAAAAGACTTAGAAGTAATATTTATAGATGATGGTTCGACAGACAATAGTGGTAGATTATTAGATGAATGGTGTAATAAAGCACCAGATATATTCAAAGTAATTCATTCAGATAGAGATAGAGGACCGGGAGGGGCAAGAAATCTTGGTATAATAGAAGCTACAGGACAGTATATTGGATTTATGGATTGTGATGATATAATTGATAGCACTATGTATGAAAAATTATATAAAAAAGCAATTGATAATGATTATGATGTGGTAGATTGTGCATATTATGAGGAACTATCAGGAAATAAAGCATTGGCAATTAATGATGATGTTATAGGGGATTTAGATGATGCTAAGCGCAGTGAGATAATAGCTGGGGTTGGATATGCTGTAACAAAGATATTTAGGCTATCAATAATAAAGGATTATAATGTAAGGATTAGAGAAAACGTTATATATGAAGATTTGGATTTTCTTATCAATATAACGCTTAGAATTAATAGGGTTGGAAATGTAAAAGAAGTTTTATACATATATAAAAATAATGCTAATTCAGCATCTCATAATAATAGAGAGCAACTTAAATTTAATGATATGTTAGCTGTATATAGAGCAATAGGTGAATTGACATATGATTATAATGTAGGTGAAGCTATAGATTATGCAAAAATAACGTGTATTGCAGGGGCGATAGGAATATGCCTTATGAATCAGGATAATAAACAGTTTAAGTTGGAAGAAAATCTTTTAAAACTAAGAAATATTTCTAATAAAGAGCTTGGTGGATGGCAGGATAATATTTATATACAGAAAAATATGTCGGAGGATAATAAAGAAATAATAAAATGGTTTTCACATATATAATTTAATATATAAGAATTGAGGAAAAATGAAAGTATTATATTGTAGTTGGTATGAGAATTCACAAGAAGATTTAGAAAATGCACTTAATAAAATTACTGATGAGGTTATAGTTATTGAGCATAAAGTTAGAGAGTATTTAGGAATAGATGAAAGTGTAAGGCAAGAAATAATAAGTATTGTTGAGAATGGGATTGATATGATTATCTCATTTGATTTTTTCCCAGCTTTATCACAAATATGTGAAAGCTATAATATTAAATATGTGTCGTGGGTGTATGATTGGCCGAATTATACATTGTTTCATAAAGAGGCATATAATAAATGTAACAGAATATTTTTATTTGAGAGAGATGGCGTTAAATTATTATCGCAATATAATATTAATAATGTATATTATTCAAGTCTCGCAGTTGATATAGACAGGCTTGATTTGCAATTAGGAACAGATATCAGCAATACAGAATATGAATATGATGTGAGTTTTGTAGGAAATATGAATTCAAATTTGAATAATATTTTGATGTTAGACGAAATTCCACAATATTATGAGGGATATATTAATGGATTAGCACAGGCACAGCAAAAAATATATGGATATAATATTGTAAATGAAATAATTAATGATGAGTTTGTGGGTGAATATCTGAAAGCTGTATGTGCAGATATGGATAATTTTGTAATCCCACATAAGCATATATTGTCATCGCAGATTAATAAGTATATAACGGGAATGGAAAGAGTTAATTTGTTAAAAACAATCGCTAATGAATATAATCTGGATGTATTTACAGGTAATGATAATTTGGCAATACCTAAAGCAATTATACATAAAAGTATAGATTATTATAGTGAAATGCCACGGGTGTTTAGAAAGTCAAGAATTAATTTGAATGTAACATTACGTTCAATTACATCGGGTATTCCATTGAGAGTATATGATATATTAGGGGCAGGTGGATTTTGTCTTACGAATTATCAGGAAGATATAGTACAATTGTTTAAGGCTGGAGAAGAGTTAGTTGTATTTACAAATAAGGATGATATGTTTAATAAAGTAGAATATTATCTCAGTCACGAAAAGGAAAGATTGGAAATTGCATTAAATGGTCGTGAGGCAGTTAAAAAGTTCAGCTATGAGAATGTATTAAAATATATATTGAATTATTAATGGATACGTAATTGATATATAGTGCAATAAAAGGAGAAATGAAATGAAATTATCTGTATGTATAATTACAAAAGAGGAGTCGGAACAATTGAAAAGGTGTTTAGCGTCATTGAAAAAATATGATATGGAAATTGTAGTTGTAGATACAGGTTCGGTAGATAAAACTAAGCAGGTTATAGATGAATATGCAGATATAGGAGGATATTATCAGTGGAATGATAATTTTGCAGCGGCAAGAAATTATTCAATTACACTTGCAAGTAATGATTGGGTTTTGATATTAGATAGTGATGAATGGATTGAAAGCATCGATGCTGATAAAGTGAATTCAATTATAATGCAGATAATGGATGAGAGTATGGTGGGACGTATTGAGCGTATTAATGATATAAGTTCATTGGAGGGCAGCACAAAGGGAATTGAGAGGATAAGCCGTCTGTTTAATAGGAAATATTGCCAATATGTTGGAAGAATTCACGAACAAATCGAGAGTGTTAATAAAAATATAAAGTATATAGACATTCCAATTATAATTGGACACAGTGGGTATTCTGGAGATTTACAGGAAAAAAAGAAAAAAGCTGAACGTAATATAAGACTTTTAAAAATGGATTTAGAGGAACAGGGACCTTCAGCGTATACATATTATCAGTTAGGAAAAAGCTATTATATGCAGGGAAATTATGAAAAAGCATCTGAAAATTTTGAACAGGGATTGTCTTTTGATTTGAATCCTAAACTGGAATATGTTCAGGATATGGTTGAAACATATGGATATTCATTACTTAATCAGAAAAGGTTTTCAGAAATGATGTTTCTTGAAAATATTTATAAGGAATTTGCATTAAGTCCAGATTATGTATTTCTTATGGGGTTGGCATATATGAATAATGGCTTTTTTGATAAGGCAATTAGAGAATTTAAAAAAGCCTTAACGTATAAATCAAGTAAAATTGATGGATGTAATAGTTATAAAGCATATTATAATATTGGTGTTATATATGAATGTCTTGGATACAAGGATAAAGCAATGGAAAGCTACAAATTATGCGGAAAATATGATCTGGCATTGAAAGGGATATCAAGACTTGGCTGAACTCAGCCAAGTCTTGATATTATAAGGTCTATATTGTGTATAAGTTTAATGTTTTCTTTGCTCATTTTATTCTGTATATATTTGTTATCAGATATAGGAAGCCTTATATAGTTATTTATATAATATTGAATTGTTTTAAGTCTTTGCTTTTGAATGAAGGCGGCATCAGACTGACCTATAGTTATACAAGTATTGAGTGTTAAGGAACATAAGTTGTATATAGAATATTCTACAGCATATTGGATTTCAGGATAATTAGGCAGAGGTGATAATTTGTTGTAGATGGCTTCAATTGCGGCAGATGCATTTTGATAATAATTATTGGCATTAACACATTTAGAAATTGAAGTCTCATTGTTTTTATAGCAATAAAGGATTTCTTTAACATTGCCTATGTTGGAAGCTGTAGCAAATAAATACATAAGTGTTTCAAAATCTTCAAGTATACAGTGTTCCCTGAATTGAAGTTCTATGAGGTCAAGAAAAGATTTTTTAATAAGCTTTGACCAGAAATATCCGCCGCTTGCGATTAATTCACTTCTTTTATAGCCATTGAGTTCACCGGTTAATTCATCAGAAGCGTGTACAATGGCTGAATCTTTTGCTTCGTTATAATATCCACAATCAACAATATCATAATTGCCTGATATTGCTTTAGCATACATTTTCTCAAACATATCAGGAACTGCAATATCATCACTATCCATAAAACCAATATAATCGCCGGAAGCATATGATAAACCAATGTTTCTGGCACCACCTGCACCGTGGTTTTCGTTAAGATTAATTAGAAGAACCTTATCAGAAAATTGTGCCTCGCAGTCAGCAAGTATTTTCAGTGAATTGTCGGTTGAGTAATCATTTACAAGAATTAACTCAATATCCGTAAGAGTCTGGTTGACAAGACTACTTAAGCTGTCAATAAGAGTTCTTTCGGAATTGTAAACTGGCATAATAACTGATACTTTTGGCATATTAAACTTTATCCTCCCTGATATATGTGATAAAATTATTATAACATATACTTAATGATAAAAGGAGATGAGTGTGGAAATAAATTTTCACACGGGACTTTGTGTCTGCGCACATTTGACACAAAATCGCTATGAATAAAATGTGCGTAGGAATGAGGATTAGTATGAGTATAATTAGAATTTATTGTATGGCTCATAAGAGATATGAGAAGATTGACAATGATATATATATTCCGCTTCAGGTAGGTGCAGCGATCCACGAAGCATTAGGTTATGCTGGTGATAATACAGGAGATAATATATCAAGCCGCAATCCTTATTATAGTGAGCTGACAGGGATGTACTGGATGTATAAGAATGATACAGACTGTGATATTACCGGATTGTGCCATTATAGAAGATACTTTCTTAATGAGCATAATGAGGTTCTTATAAGCAAAGAAATAGAGAATATATTGGACGGTTATGATATTATAGTTTCAGAGCCTTTAATGCTTGATAATAAATCATTGTATGAAAGTTATTCTGAAAAACATAATAAGAAGGATATGGATTTGACGAGGGAAGCAGTGTCAAAGCTGTATCCAGATTATTTAAGCACATTTGATGAAGTGATTAATAGCAATACAATGTATTTTGCCAATATGCTTATTGCGTCAAAAGAGAAGGTTAATACGTACTCTAAGTGGCTTTTTGATATATTATTTGAGGTTGAGAAGCATCTGGATATGACAGGATATGATGAATATAATCAAAGAGTATATGGCTTTATTGCAGAAAGGCTGTTAAGAGTATGGATTTTACATAATAATTATAAGCCTTATGAATGTGTGGTTGGTCTTACAGAGAGTAAGGTTGAAACTAAGAGTGCAATTGAAACGACCGCAAAGTTATTAAAAAGTGGAGATTATAATAAGACTTTGCAATATCTTGATGGTGTTAAGGAGAAAAGACCAGATGCGTTTTATCTGGACTCGGATATAGATAAAAGCCTTGGATATATATATACATTTGCTAAGATAATGCAGACAGAGGAACAGGCAGGAATGAATAATCTGTGTGGATTGTCGCTTGATTATAAGGAACTGATTAATGTTGGCAATGAGCTTGCAGATATAATAGCTGGTACTCCGGATAAATTATATGATTATATTCAGGCAAAGAATTTGTCAATATATTATATGCTTGTTATGCTTCCAAAGTTATATGAGAATAAAGAAGATCTGATTAGCATATATAATTATCTTGCCAATATGTATCTTGACCATAGCAATCTAAATATGGCAAAAATATATGTTAATCAGGCGCTTGAGCTTGAACAGGCAGGGATTTGAGCAGATTATAATTAGAAGTGAGGAAATATGAAAAAAGTAAGCGTGATTATTCCGTGTTTTAATGCCGTAAAATGGCTGCCAAAGTGCTTTGTGTCACTTGTTGGACAGAGTATTGGAATTGATAATCTGGAATTGATATTTGTTAATGATGCCTCCAAGGACGATGGACAGACGTGGAATATGCTTAATGAAATAGAAAAGGCATATCCAGACTCTATAATAATAATAGACCTTCCTCATAATAGAAGACAGGGTGGAGCAAGAAATGAAGGATTAAAGTATGCTTCTGGTGAATATATAGCATTTGTTGATGCAGATGACTGGGTGGAAGCGGAATTGTTTGAAAAGGCATATTCCAAGGCGAAAGAGAAAGATGCTGATATAGTACAGTTTAATTATAATTATTATTTTGAAAATGTTGGCATTATTCCTAATAAGAATGAAATGGATGATGAGTATTTTGAAATAAAGTCATCAGACGATAGAAAAAAGATGCTTATTATGGAAAAATTCACATATGGGTGCTGGAATAAGCTGTATAAAAGGTCAATGGTTATTAATGCCAATACAGCATTTGCAGAAAATGTTATATACGAAGAACCATTATTTGTGTACCCATTACTGTTTTATGCTAATAAATTGGTGAAAATGTCCGATAAATTATATATATATAGACAGAACAATAACGGAACTATGCGTAATGATATGAAGGAGAAAGAAACTTTATTTCAGCATAGTCAGGTTCAGTTAATGGTCTGGGAGTTTATGAAGAATACTTCATATTTTAAAGAATATTATGAGGAGATTAAGTTATATTTTCTTCATACATATTTATATGAAATTCTTGATTTTGCAAAGCAGAGAGAAATAACAATAGATTACGAGCAGTATGTTCCACTTGCTAAGAAAGCGTTAAGCGAGGTTAAAGATATAACAAAGTCGCCTTATAGTGCAATACTTGTTAAGCAGATGGCATTATATAAGATGATTGAGAGTGGACTTACTAAACAGCAGTATATTGGATATATTGATAAGATTTAAGAGGTAGCAAGGATGCTGGAGTTGGATGATAATTATTTCAAGGAAGAAGAAAGATGTGGGTTTAAAGTTCTGTCAATGATGAAGCGTGTATGGGCGGTTGAGATGGATGTACTCACAGAAATAGATCGAATTTGTAAAGAATATGGACTTACATATTACGCAGCTTTTGGAACAATGCTTGGTGCGGTAAGACACAAGGGCTTTGTTCCCTGGGATGACGATATTGATATATATATGTTAAGACCTGATTATCAGGCTTTAATGAAGGTATTGTCAGATGAGCTGCCACAAGGCTATTATAATAGTAGTTCATATTCGGATTCTACGCATATGCAGCCGTTGACATCAGTTATGAATACTAAGTATATAATTACTGATGTGTCTGAAAGAAAAAAGTTCTATGGATGCCCATATATATGTGGTGTCGATATTTTTCCATTAGACTATATTCCAAGTGATGAAGAAGAATTACAGATGTTTAAAAATATGTATACAATTGTATACACTATTGCAAGAGAATTTAATCAATATACAATAGAAGAACGTGAACAATATTTAAAATATATTGAGAAAATGTGTAATATAGAGATAAACAAAGAGAAAAATATATCTAATCAGCTTTGGTTGTTACTAGATAGAGTAGCAGGAATATATGGTGGGGAAGAATGTACAGAAGTTACTTATTTGCCGACTAATATATGCTATAACAAAGACTTTAAATTTAAAAAGGAATGGTTTAAGAGAGCAGAAAGATTGCCATTTGAGACGATTTCAGTTCCTGTGCCAGTTGGGTATGATGAAATACTTAAGCAGCAATATGGTGATTATATGACACCTGATAAGGATAGAGGACGTGCACACGATTATCCTTTCTATAAAGAACAAGAAGAGTTTTTGATTAAGAAAAATTTGTTATAGATATATTAATTTTATATATGAACATTTGTAAAAAGAGCAGTTAAGGTATGTTAATCATGGAGGATAAAATGAAAAAAGTAATTACATATGGAACATATGATTTGTTTCATGAGGGACATTATAAATTATTAAAAAGAGCAAAGGAGTTGGGAGATTATCTTATAGTCGGAGTAACAACAGAACATTTTGATGAGGCAAGAGGAAAGCTTAATGTTGTTGACCCAATTATGAAACGTATAGAGAATGTTAAGAATACTGGTCTTGCTGATATGATTATAGTTGAGGACCATGAAGGACAGAAGATAGAAGATATACAGAAATATAATGTAGATATATTTACTGTAGGATCTGACTGGATTGGAACATTTGACTACCTTAATGCTTTTTGTAAGGTTGTGTATCTTGAGAGAACTCCTAACATATCATCAACAATGCTTAGAAGCAGTTCATTTAATATAACAAAAGTAGGACTTGTTGGAACTGGACGTATAGCAGAAAGATTTGTTGCTGAAGCAAGATATGCAAGTGGTTTGGTTGTAACAAGTGCATATAATCCAGATATAGAAAGTGTTAAGGCGTTTAAAAATAATTGTTCTGAATATGAGATAGATATAGATACAGATAATTATGATAAGTTTCTTGAGAAAATAGATGCTGTATATATAGCTTCTACGCATGAGACACACTATGAATATGCAAAAAAAGCTTTGAAGCAGGGGAAACATGTCCTTTGTGAAAAGCCGTTGGCATTCACTAAGGATGAGAGTATAGAACTATATGATTTGGCAAAAAAACAGGGAGTAGTCTTAATGGAGGCTATTAAAGCAGCATATTGTCCAGGATTTCAGCAGCTTCTTAATGTTGTACAGAGTGGAAAGATAGGAGAAATAAAAGATGTTGAGGCCTGCTTTTCAAGAATAGCCAGAGTTGAGTCAAGAGAGCGTAAAGATCCTAAATATGGTGGCGCATTTCTTGAGTATGGTGGTAATGCGTTAATGCCTATTATTAAGATATTAGGTCAAAATTATCAGTCGGTCACATTTGACAGTCTTGATAATGAATTAGGAACAGATGATTATACAAAAGTTCAGATTCGCTATAAAGATGCAATGGCAGCGGCAAAGGTAGGAATGGCAGTTAAATCAGAGGGACAGTTGGTAGTTGCAGGTACTAAAGGTTATGTGATTGCACAATCACCTTGGTGGCTTACTGAAAAGTTTGATGTAAGATATGAGGATGAATCAGTAATAGAACATTACGAACCCAAATTTATAGGAGATGGACTTCGTTATGAGATTAGTGAGTTTATTGCAAAGATTCATAAATCAGGCGAAAATTCATATAAACTTACTGCGGGAGAGTCTATTGCTATAACGGATATAACAGAGAAATTTATAAGACAGAGAAATATTATTTAACTGTTAATTATAATTTATATGATATTAAGTATGTTTGGCGGCAAGTTGGAAAGATAGTGAATTTAGATTTAATATGAGGAGTAATAAAACTATGCAAGAAGATAAAAATAATATTGTTAAACTTAATAACGAGCAGTTACGTCTTTTACAGCTTAATGAATTAGCAATGTTAATTGAAGTAGATAGAATATGCAGAAAGAATAACATTAAATATACGCTTGCGGGTGGAACTATGTTAGGTGCAGTAAGGCACAAAGGATTTATACCTTGGGATGATGACATAGATGTAAGATTTAAAAGAGAAGAATATGAGAAATTTTATGAGGCTTGCAAGAAAGATTTGGATAATGAACACTTCTTTCTCCAAGAGTATAGAACTGATCCTAATTACAGGTGGGGATATTCTAAAATGAGATTAAAAGGTTCAGAGTTTATCAGGATAGGGCAGGAACATATGCATTATGTTACAGGTGTAAATATTGATATATTTATAACGGATAATATACCAGATAACGCTATTCAGAGACGTATACAGATAATAAAGTCATATTGCCTTAGAAAGATAATGTATTCAGAAGTTGGTATGAAAAACAGTAAAAATGTACTAATGAGGTTATGGTATAGGATTTTATATTTAATTCCAAGAGATTTTAGTGTGAAAATATATAACAATATGGTGAAGAAGTCTAATAAAATGAAAGCAACAAATGGACGTTGTTTATTATGGTGGGAATCTTATGTTTCATATCGTGGAATGGCATTGAAATTTTTAGACGAGTATACAGAACTTGAATTTGAAGGTATGAAATTTAGTGTTGTAAAGGATTGGGACGAATATTTAACAATAAGTTATGGCGATTATATGAAACTTCCTCCAGTTGAGAAGAGAGTTTCAGCGGCACCAGCATCAAAAATAGAGCTGTTAAATATTACTTTAAAAGATTTACAAGATAAATATAGTAAAGAGAATGGATACTATTAATAAGGAGAAAGATATGAAGCCAAGAATTATACAAAGAAGAGATATTAATAAACAGGAATGGGATAAATTTGTAATGGAAAGTCCATATGGATGGGCGTTTCATTTATATGATGTTATAGGTGTTGATAGATATAAAGAAGATAAAGATATATCATTTGCAATATATGATGATGATAAAGATGAAATTGCATTATTATCAATGCTGCATATTGAATATAAAGAAGATGGGGCAGTATTACACTCAAGATATGGTCTTGTATTAAAGGGGGGGGGTAATGCCGCATAAGGAAGAAAGAAAACTTTGTAATGCTTATAAAGAGTATATTGATAGTCTGTGTGTAAAGTATAATGTGAAAAAATTATTAGCTGGTACAGTACCATTGGTTGAAGCATTACAGCCGGAAAAGAAAGAACTAATTAATCCGTTAATGAAATTTGGATATTGTCCGGCAGCAACAACGCCAACATATACTTGGATATGTAATTTAAATGGGGCTGAAAGTGAACTTGTTAAAAAATGTGAGCAGACAACAAGACAGGCATTACGAAAATTAGAGGCTGAGAATAGATATAAGATTATAGAAGCAAGTAATAATAAAAGTGATTATGAAAAATATGTTGAACTTCATATAAAGACATATACACGTACAGGAGCAACAAAACAGATAATTCATGAAGAGTATCAGAAAAATATTTTTGAAAAATTAATACCTCAAAAAATATGTAGGGTATTTTTTTTGAAAGATAAAGATAAGAATGAGATTGTGGCATCAGTGGCTATAATCATTCACAAGAATTCGGCATATTATTGGTGGGGAGCATCAATTGATGAAAAAGAAGTAGGAATTAATAAATATCTATTATGGAAATCAATGAATATTATAAAGGATGAATATTATAAAAATGGTGGAGATGGGGATTTTTGGTTTGAAACAGGTGGTGCATATATTTATGCAAGAAATGGGAAACAAAAAGGATTGAGTGATTTTAAAAAGAGTTTTGGATGTCAGCTTCATCCAATATATAGAGGAGAATATATTATA
>ENA-ORTU01000276-ORTU01000276.1-human-gut-metagenome-genome-assembly--contig:-NODE-276-length-68586-cov-13.593089_pt1 | contig 68586 bp, 59 predicted proteins | sample MGYA00241910_ERZ509184 | MGnify/ENA primary metagenome ERZ509184 (study PRJEB26280, sample SAMEA2338847) | human gut metagenome | biome: human gut; feature: human-associated habitat; material: faeces... | reverse complement strand
ATATTTATGCTGATTATATGAAAAATGATTGTAACTTTGTGCGCTCTAAAGAAAAGGATAACTACAACCTCTAATTTTATCATTTATGGAATTAAACAAGATCTTTAAAGACGGTCTTTGGAGCAGCGAAATCAACGTAAGAGATTTCGTAAGTCATAATATCACTCCGTACTACGGAGATGCATCTTTCCTCGAAGGACCTACCGAACGCACGAAAGCTGTATGGAACCGCTGCCTCGAAGCATTGGCTGAAGAGAGAGCAAACAACGGTGTCCGCGCACTGGATAATGTTACCGTATCTACCATCACTTCCCACAAAGCGGGATATATCGACAAGGAAAACGAACTGATCGTCGGTCTGCAGACAGACGAACTGCTGAAGCGTGCCATCAAACCTTTCGGGGGTATCAACGTAGTAAGCAAGGCGTGTCACGAAAACGGTGTCGAAGTGGACGACCGCGTAAAAGATATTTTCACTCATTACCGTAAGACGCACAATGACGGAGTATTCGATGTATATACAGAAGAAATCCGTTCGTTCCGCTCATTGGGATTCCTCACCGGACTGCCCGACAACTATGCGCGCGGACGTATCATCGGTGACTACCGCCGTATGGCTCTTTACGGTATCGACCGACTGATAGAGGCCAAGAAAGAAGACCTCCGCAACCTGACCGGCCCGATGACCGAATCCCGCATCCGTCTGCGCGAAGAAGTAGCGGAACAGATCAAGGCATTGAAGGATATGAAGGTGCTGGGCGAATACTACGGTCTCGACTTGAGCCGTCCCGCCTATACCGCACAGGAAGCCGTACAATGGGTGTACATGGCTTATCTGGCTGCCGTGAAAGAACAAGACGGAGCAGCCATGTCATTGGGTAATGTTTCTTCTTTCCTCGATATCTACATGGAATATGAATTGAGCAAAGGAACCATCACCGAGTCTTTCGCACAGGAGCTGATCGACCAGTTTGTCATCAAACTGCGTATGGTACGCCACCTGCGTATGCAATCCTACAACGATATCTTTGCCGGCGACCCGACTTGGGTAACCGAATCTCTGGGAGGCCGTCTCAACGACGGACGTACGAAGGTTACAAAGACTTCTTTCCGTTTCTTGCAGACATTGTACAATCTCGGTCCTTCACCGGAACCGAACCTGACTGTATTGTGGAGCCCGGAACTGCCGGAAGGGTTCAAAGAATTCTGTGCTAAAGTTTCTATCGACACTTCTTCCATCCAGTATGAGAACGACGACCTGATGCGTGAAGTGCGCCAGTCGGACGACTACGGAATCGCCTGCTGCGTATCTTACCAGGAAATCGGAAAGCAGATCCAGTTCTTCGGTGCACGCTGCAACCTGGCGAAAGCCCTGTTGCTTGCCATCAACGGCGGACGTTGTGAGAACACCGGTACGGTAATGGTGAAAAACATCCCCGTACTGACAAGTGATGTTCTCAACTTCGAAGAAGTAATGAGCAATTACAAGAAGGTATTGACAGAAATCGCCCGTGTTTACAACGAAGCGATGAACATCATCCATTATATGCATGATAAGTATTACTACGAGAAAGCCCAGATGGCGCTTGTAGATACGAACCCGCGCATCAACCTCGCTTACGGTGTAGCCGGACTCTCCATCGCGCTCGATTCACTGTCGGCTATCAAATATGCGAAAGTAACCGCACGCCGCAATGACATCGGTCTGACGGAAGGTTTCGATATCGAAGGTGAGTTCCCTTGCTTCGGAAATGACAACGACAAGGTAGACCACCTGGGTGTCGACCTGGTATATTTCTTCAGTGAAGAATTGAAGAAACTTCCGGTTTACAAGAATGCCCGTCCTACCCTTTCGCTGCTGACCATCACTTCCAACGTGATGTATGGCAAGAAGACCGGCGCCACTCCCGACGGACGTGCCAAAGGTGTCGCTTTCGCTCCGGGAGCCAACCCGATGCACGGACGCGACAAGAACGGTGCTATCGCTTCTTTGAGTTCCGTAGCGAAACTTCGTTACCGCGACTCACAGGACGGTATCAGCAACACGTTCTCCATTGTTCCGAAATCATTGGGAGCCACTGAAGAAGACCGTATCGAAAATCTGGTAACAATGATGGATGGTTACTTCACCAAAGGCGCTCACCACCTGAACGTGAATGTTCTGAACCGTGAAATGCTTTATGATGCGATGGAACATCCGGAAAAATACCCGCAGCTTACCATCCGCGTTTCCGGTTATGCCGTAAACTTCGTGAAGTTGAGCCGCGAACACCAATTGGAAGTAATCAGCCGTAGCTTCCACGAACGTATGTAATCAGATCTACTCAATATGACGATAAACGTACATTCATACGAAAGTATGGGAACATTCGACGGGCCGGGCTTACGGCTCGTCGTTTTTCTTCAAGGATGCAATTTCCGCTGCCTGTATTGCGCCAACCCCGACACAATAGCCGGAAAAGGAGGCACACCTACCCCACCGGAAGAAATCGTCCGCATGGCTATGAGCCAACGTCCTTTTTTCGGGAAACGCGGAGGAGTCACTTTCTCCGGAGGAGAACCTACGTTTCAAGCCAAAGCACTAGTCCCTTTAGTGCGTGAACTGAAAGAAAAGGGAATACATGTATGCATAGACAGCAACGGCGGTATCTGGAACGAAGAAGTAGAAGAACTTTTCAAACTGACGGATCTTGTATTGCTGGATATTAAAGAGTTCAATCCGGCACGCCATCAGGCACTGACCGGAAGAAGTAACGAGCAAACCATCCGCACGGCAGCATGGCTGGAAGAAAACGAGAAACCTTTCTGGCTGCGTTATGTATTAGTGCCCGGCTACAGCGATTTCGAAGAAGATATCCGCCGTTTAGGAGAGGCTCTGGGAAAATATAAGATGGTGCAACGAGTGGAAATCCTGCCTTATCACACATTAGGCGTACATAAGTATGAAGCGATGGAGCAGGAATACAAGCTGAAAGACGTAAAAGAAAATACCCCCGAACAACTTGAAAAAGCCGCGGAGGTATTTAAAGAATATTTCACTACTGTGGTGGTCAATTAGTTGAAGAAGTTGAGAATTGAGAGTTGAGAATTGAGAATTGAGAGTTAACTATGCAGTATAACAGTGCGCAGCCAACTCTCAACTCTCCATTCTCAACTCTCAAATTCTTCAATCACCTCGAAACAGGGGCATTCTTTGATCCGTTCCCACGGGTCCACGATTCCGTTATAATTCGTATCAGGACTCAGATCCCGGTGTCCCACAACTTTCGCTTCGGGATAACGCTGTAACAATTCTCCCACCAAGCGATGCAAAGCCTCTTTCTGACGTGGGGTGCGTGTATCTGCCGGTTTCCCGTTCGCGTCCAATCCGCCTTCAAAGCACACACCCAAACTGATCGAGTTGTAGCCACGCGCATGAGCACCTACCATATCCTCGTCCCGCATCGGTTCTATCTGCCCCGACTTACGCACGTAATAGTGATACCCCCAGCACGAGAATCCCCTGAAACGGTGAGCCGTATCCACATCCTTTGCCGTAAAATCACGGTCGGCACGGGTGGCGGAACAATGAATGACAATCAGACTAATCTTTCTCATCTTCCTTCGCCCTTTCCGTTGTTTTCACGTTGCACACCTCCTTGTGCGTAGCATTATAACGCACTTCCCTCACTACTCTTTCACGTTTTCCCTTTCCGAAGAAAGGAATGAGGCACATAATCACCTCCAGGATTTTACTTACGATCTCTTTCATATTTTTACCAAATTAATGTTAGTACTATTATTCAGCCGGATCCGGAGCTTCTCCGTTGTTGTCCGATCCGCCATCACCGGACCCACCGTCACCTTTATCACCACTACCTCCGTCACCGTTGCCACTACCTCCGTCACCGTTGCCGCCATCGCTTCCATCGCCCGACTGGGCAGCCGCGCGTGTACGCACTTGCTGATAACTAAGAATCTTCAGCAATTCCGCCAACTGTTTTCCCGGACGGAAAATGATATGCGCTCCCTTGATCATCGAAGTGGCGAACTCCTTAACCGACTCTGCTCCCTCACTGGTCAACCCGATCTGTAAACTGCCCAAATCACCCAGCCGCACAATACGCCCCGCCTTCAACGAACGCTTCGCCTCATAAAGAATACCGGAAATCGAGGCACGCACATCCGTTTCCGTACAGGTGGAACGACTGGTGATCGCCTCACACAACTCTTCAAAATCCAACTCGCCCGCTGATTGCGCTTGGGCATAATACTTAGCCGGTTCATCCTTTTTTGCAGGATTCTTACGCGGCACTACTGAATAAGAAACTGTCATTGCCATACTAAAATAATTTTAAAGTTTTTGTACATTAGAAATGCATTTCCTTCTTGTTAACGACACAAAGATACAACCTCTTCCACACTCCCTGTTCCCCAACGAAGTTTCTTGATCTCGAATGAAGTTTCTTGATTTCCAATGAATAAAAGTGAAGTTATTCCTTTCTCAAACCGTTTATTTTCAGTAACTTTATAGCATACAACAAGAACAATCAGTTATGAATAACAAAGAAAACCTCTTCATCATCCGCACCTATACGAAAGCAGAGCTGGCACATCTTTACAACCCTACCGTATGCATCAAAGTTGCTTTACAAATTCTCCGGAGATGGATTCTCTTCAACCTCCCTCTCCTACACGAACTGGAAGCGGAGGGTTACCGTGCACGCAACCGCCTGCTCTCTCCCAAACAGGTGGCTACCATCGTGCAATATCTGGGAGAGCCCTGAAAGAACTTTTCACTATTTTCCCGAAAGTTTCGTTACATCTCGCTGCAAAAGAGTTATTTCGCAGCCGACTAAAAAGTAAACTAAAGAAATGAATCAATTCAACATTTTTCTTGACTTCTATCGCATCATAGCAGAAATGACCGAAGAAGAAATCGTATCTGCCATCGGTAGTCCAAAGTATCGTAACACAGTAGAAAGCGTACGACGCATCTTCCTGGAGCAGGGAGAGAAAGCTGCAAACGAAGAGAAGAAGAAACTGCCTTCCGTCACATTCTCCGCCAATTATCGGGGTGGCCGTTCCAATGCGACCCTTGTCAAATATCTGGGATATATCGTGATAGATATAGACCATTTGAGTAAAGAAGAGTTAGCGCGTATCCTGCAAACGGTGAGAGCGTGCAGCTACACCCGAATCGCCTTTATCAGCCCCAAAGGTATGGGACTGAAAATCATAGCGCACACACAACGGCCGGACGGGACATTGCCCGACACCATTCAGGAAATAGAAGATTTCCACAATGCAGCCTACAATAAGGTCGCTTCTTTTTACTCCCAACTTTGCCAGACCGAGATTGACACCTCCGGTCAGGATGTGGGGCGTACCTGTCTGTTGTCATACGATCCGGGCATCTATTTCAATCGTGACGCCACTCCCTTCATCGTGGAACAGCCCCCTCTGTTCTATAAAACGCAAAAGAAGAAGAAGAAGACACCCGGAAGGAAAAAGCAGGAAACGGACAACAATCCGGTCAGTGAAGAGACCGCGCTCAACTATCATTCCTCACACGCTTCATTAATGGTGACTCTGAACTACTATCACAACAAGTCGGAAAAATACACCGAAGGAAACCGCAACAATTACCTGCATCACCTGGCGTGCAAATACAACCGTCACGGCATTCCCGACCAGGAAGCGGCAGCTTTCATAAAGAGCCTGTTTACCGACCTCCCGGCGGTGGAAACGGATTCGCTGATTGCCAGTGCTTATGCACATACGGAGGAGTTCAATACGAACAAGCTGAACAGTACCCAAAAACGAATGCTGCAAATAGAACAGCATATCAGCGAGTGTTATGAGACGCGCTATAACGAGTTGCTTCACATCATGGAATATCGCCGGAAGGTTTCCGAAACAGAGCAGCCGGATCCTTTCCGCATTCTTGATGACAGGATGGAGAACAGCATTTGGATGGAGATGAATGAGCTGGGCTATGCCTGCAACGTGAAGATGATTCAGAATCTGATTTACTCCGATTTCAGTAGCAGCTACCACCCTATCCGCGAGTATTTTAAGGAACTTCCCGAATGGGACGGGACAGATTATATCCGTATTCTGGCAGACAGTGTCCGTACCAACCACCAGAGTTTCTGGACGGAGTGCCTGGAGCGTTATCTGGTAGGGATGTGTGCTGCCGCCACCCAAGACGATGTCGTCAACCACACCGTGCTTTTGCTATGCAGCGAGGTGCAGAATATCGGCAAGACAACCTTTATCAACAACCTGCTTCCGCCCGAACTGCGCACTTATCTTTCTACCGGCCTTATCAATCCGAACAGTAAAGACGATTTGGCCAAAATAGCGCAATCAATGCTTATCAACCTTGACGAATTCGAAGGAATGAGCGGGCGCGATCTGAATACATTCAAGGATTTGGTGACCCGTAAAGTAATCAGTATCCGTCTCCCGTACGCACGCCGTTCGCAGAACTTCCCACACACCGCCTCCTTTGCCGGAACGTGCAACTATCAGGAGATTCTTCACGACACGACAGGCAACCGCCGCTTCCTGTGTTTCCATGCCGATTCCATCGAGTTTATCAAAATCAATTATACTCAACTGTATGCGCAGATAAAGCATTTGCTCAACACTCCGGGTTATCAATATTGGTTCACGCAGGAGGACAACAACCGGATCGAAAAGAATAATGAAGATTTCATTTTCCATTCACCGGAAGAGGAACTGGTACTCACCCATATCCGCAAGCCGGAACGGTTTGAAAAGGTACAGTACCTCACTGTCAGCGAAATTGCCGAACTGATCCGTGAGCGTACCGGTTATCAATATTCCATCGGAGCGAAGATCCAGATTGGCAAAGTAATGGTTAAGCATAATTTTGAGTCCAAAAAGGGAAGAAATGGAAGAAGATATGCCGTATTTGTCATTGCCCCCGAACAGGTAAAATCGAACAGGCTATACGAATAAAAAGAGCAACCCATGATTGGGTACAGTAGCTAATAAAAATGCAGAGTTGTCAAAGATAACTCTGCATTTTTTATCCCTACAAATTCATCGAAAATTCGATTCTACACCCTAAGGCATTCATTATCCGATATAAACTTAACAGGTATCCTATCCTGTGTCTCCAAAAGCATTAGCACATATAATATTTTATCTTGGTGCTTGCATCCAAGCTATTTAAGAACTCTTTAAAACATCCTTTATATGCAATTATTTTCCTTTCCATACTGCAAATACACGAGATGTTGTTCAACTATACAACAAAACTTCCTGTTTTTATCTATTTTCATTCTATTTACCACGAAAGTGTGAGAGGTGTGAGAGAGGATTTGTAACATTTGTATTTTTTTTAATTGAATATATAGATAATAGAATTAAATAATAGAAAAGTAGAAAGTTGAAAATTCTCTCTCACACCTCTCACACTTTTGTATTCTCTTTCTGAAAAAGACAGCGGAAAATCTGAAAAAAGCCACCGTCTTTTTCAGATTTCCCGCCATGTTTTTCTCAATCCAGCAACCTGGCTTATCCAAGCCAGTCAAACTCCCCTTCCTTACAGCCCTCTATCTCTCCGGCATGTATCTTCTTCGCATAAGATACCAGTGTCTCTATCTTAAGTACCTTGCCAGTTTTCGGGCTAATCACGTCTATCACAGTCGCTAAATAACGGATAGTCTGTTCGCTATTAGCAGTTCCATTGAAAGTCAATCTCTTCTGATCAATAGCCCGCAGAATAATGGCGATGAATCTTTTCGGATCTCCCAGATATTCTATGCTAGCAGGTATCTCCGACTTCGTTTCCCGAATCAGTTGAGCGGATATTCTTTTTTTTGGTCGATCAGACCCATCAATTTTGCACTTTGCGCATCAATCTGTGCGCTTACCTCACTAAGTTCGTTTTTCAACGAACAAAATAACTCATCGTCAAATACGTGTTTCATAAAACAATCACATTAAATTATTAAATAAAAACTATTCCGGGAAGACTTATAATAACTCTCACCCGAAATAGTTACTAATACTTCGAAAAGTAAGACTTCATTTTTAACCTAATGTACTCACTTTTAATCCACTTCTTTCGACTTCGCATTCCAAACCAATAAGGCAAAGAAAACAGATAGTAAAGCCGCACCAATCCAGAACACAGGAAGAAAGCCCTGACTTTCAGGAGTAGAGACTTCCTTTATCAATCAATATGATTATTTTGAATAGTTACAGTCTGATTAATAAGTTAAACGGACACCCGCCTGTATATTGAAATTGAACGGATTCTCCTTTCGTATCGTCTGAATATCCGAACCATCATCGAAATAGTAAGCGACACCCGGTTCTACATAAATACCGATATGTTTCGTGGCATTCAACTGCGCACCCACCGCACCGGACACCGAGAATTGCAGAGGTTTCACCGTCTCCTTGTCCGAACCGAGCTTGCCATAAACACACTTCTCGACCATACCACCACCGGATACATAAAGAGTCACGAGTTTCTTATCCAGAAAATTCCAGTTGGCACGCAATGGGATACCGACATAGTGCAGCTTCTGTTCTATCTGATGTTCTTCATTCGCAAGTTTCGCGTCCGAAGAAAGTAATGTATAGGTCAGCCCCGTCTCAAGAGAAAAGCCTCTCGCCAAAGCTTTACGGACGGATAATCCGAAAGAGATGGGTTGGTGATGCTTAATGTCTACTACCCGCCTTTCTTTTTGAAGCAGATAAGGTACTCCACCCTCAAAAACCAATGTCTGGTCGTTAGGAATCTCCATCAAACCGTCTGAAACAGAAAGCATACTCACACGAGACATGTAAGGATTGATTCCTGTCCCCACTTCCGTTGAAGCCCCTCCGGAATTGCCGACTGAAAGCCCCATCGACCATGTCCCTTTTCGAGAAGTCGCTTTCTCTGCCGGAATATGATATTTATCCTTACCGGAAGGTCGGCGAGGTCTTCTGACAGTAGATCGGTCATCATTCTCAGTCTGTGTCATATCCGAACGCTTTTCTTCCATCTTTTCCGCTTCTTCCTTCACCGTAGGTTCAACTTCTTCCGAAACAGATTCAACCTCCTTCACTGCAAATTCGTCTCCTATCGCCTTATGTTCGGAAACTGCAGGAGCCGCCTTCGCCAACCGGTTCTCACGAGCCACTGGTCTCAATACAGGTTCCACGGAAGAGCCCTGCACATCCGGTCGCTGCACTCCCGGCAACGCATCGGGCATAGAAGCCAATGCCGGAGTTTGCGTATTACGTATATGATCCGCAGCAGGTGTTCCCAGAAAATACAGGCTTACGGACGAGACAACGGCCAGTAATATAACGGCTGCAGCAGCCATCATCCATCTTCGATAAGGATATATTCTCCTCTCCACTGGAGGCATAAGCTCTTTCTCCAGTTGTTCCCAACCGGAAGCAGGTACAGGCTCGGAATAATCCGCGAGCTTCTCCTTCAACTTATTCATCCACAATTCTTTCTCTTCCATCTCTATCTATCCATTATGCATTATCCATTCTTTTACTCTTTTTGCCAATACACTCTTCGCGCGAAACAGTTGCGAGGCCGAAGATTTTTCATTGATACCTAATGCTTGGGCAATTTCCTTATGCGACTTGTCTTCGAAGGTATAAAGGTTAAACACGGTACGGTATCCGACGGGCAACTCTTCGATAAACTGCATCAGCACTTTTTGCGGAATCGCCTCTACATCGGATGTATCCGGCTCTTCATATTCCTCTGGCAGCTCTTCCAAGGGTGTCGACTGATTCATTACATCGTTCTTGCGAAGATACTGCAATGCAATGTTGACCATCACCCTCTCCATCCACGCCCGCAGGGAACCTTCACCCCGCCAGGTGAACTTGTCGAAAGAATCGAATATCTTTATAAAACCGTCGTGAAGCAGGTCTTGGGCAGTATCACGGTCGCCGATATACCGAAGACAAATTCCAAGCATACGCCCCGCATACTGCTCATACAGCTCCTTGCGGGCACGGTTATTGCCTAGCCTGCATTGTTCCGACAACTCAAATTCTTCCATTCTCCTATACACGTGTTTACCTTATAAATGCAGCAAAGATAGAAATACTGCACCTAGAGAACAACTCTTTTTGCACTTTTGTTTCTTTAACAGATTCGAATGCAATATTTCCGTTCTCTACGCATTTTTCCAATACAAAGCAATAATTAATCAATCTAAAACCTAAGTATGTATATGAAGAAATTTAAATTCATTGCCTTTATCTTTGCTATTATGACCACTACGCTGATTCTTCAGTCATGCCTGGACGATAACGACGGTCCGGCCGACCTGCTGGTTATCAGCACGATCAACAAAATCAGCCAGGATAGCAAGGATTTTTATTTCACTCTCGATAACGGTGAAAAGATGTATCCCAATAATGGCCAGGAATGGAACAGTGCGGAATTTGCAGAGGGGCAACGCGCCTTTGTCATTTTTAACGAACTGGAAACTCCCGTAAACGGATATGACTACAATGTGCAAGTAAAACAGATTAATGAAATACTTACAAAAGATATCGTCGAGATGGATGACGATGAAAATACTGAAGAGAAAATCGGAGATGATAAAATAAACACTACTGATATGCGTATCAACAAAGATAACAAATATCTGACGATTGAATACCAATACTACGGTACGCACAGTGCAGATAAAAAACATTTTCTGAATCTGGTAATCCCCAAAGCGGAAGCCGCTCCTACCACAGAAGACGGTAGCGGAAAAGATGAATATATCAATCTTGAATTCCGTCACAACAGTGAGGGAGACTATCCCCAGACTTTGGGTGAGGGATACGTATCTTTCAAGCTGGATAAAATCAAGGACCGGATGGAAGGAAAGAAAGGACTGAGAATCCGCGTAAATACCCTATATAGCGGCATTAAAACTTATGAAGTAAAATTTCCCTAATCTGCTAATCTAAAATGAAAAACACTCTTTTTTTTAATATATTAATTACGCAAAGGAGGACGGTAGTTGTGAAACTGCCGTCCCTTTCTTTTTTATGAGTTATTTCTTATCTCCCAGATAATTCCATACGACAGCGCTCAAGGCAGCTCCGACGAAAGGAGCAATGATGAATAGCCACAACTGCGACAAGGCTTCTCCTCCCTCGAACAATGCCGGAGCAATACTGCGTGCCGGATTGACAGAAGTACCTGTAATAGGAATACATACGATATGCACCAACACCAGAGTGAGGCCGATAGCAAGTCCTGCCAAATTACCTGCCCCCTTCTTCGAGTCGGTAGCACCAAGCACTACCAATACAAAAATGAAAGTAAATACCGCTTCCGCAATGAATGCCTGTAACATCTCCCCGTCACCAAAACTGTTCGATCCCGTTACCGTAGGACCGTCATGGGCTCCGGTAGAAACCAAAGCAAAAAGAATAGCCGAGCCGATAATAGCTCCGATCACTTGGAAAAGCATATACATTCCTGCATCTTTTCCATTCATACGTCCTGTCAGAAATACCCCTAAAGTGATAGCAGGGTTAATATGACATCCCGAAATGCCTCCGATAGCATACGCCATCGCCACTACTGATAATCCAAAGGCCAAAGCCACACCTACCGTGCCCACACCGGCACCTACTGTTCCCGCCATATTGCCCGCAAAAACGGCACTACCACATCCCATAAGGACAAGTACCATTGTCCCGATCATTTCTGAAATGTACTTCTTCATAGTAAATCAATATTGTTAATTGTTTATTTTCCAAAAATAATCAATTAAGTCTGAAAGTCAAAGTATATCTATACAATTATAGCTATCTTTGCAACATTTTTTAAACAAAGGAATTATTTCAAATGAAAAAAGGACTCTTTTATGCTATATTGGCCTCTGTTCTATGGGCTATCGTCAATCCCTTTATCAAACAAGGGCTGAGCTACGATTTCACTCCCATGAATTTTGCCGGACTCCGTTTCACGACTGTGGGGATTATCTTATTCGCATATACCTGGCACAAAGGAATGTGGCAGGAAATACGGCAACACAGCAAACTATTTCTGAACCTGGTGCTTATCAATATGTTTATGGGATACACGGCCTTTTATTTTGGCGTGGACTTTGTAAGCGGGGCCATCTCGTCTATCATCATGGGAATGACTCCCCTTATCAATGTATTGTTGGCTCATCTGCTCGCAAGCGATGACCGCCTAAACGCGCATAAGATTATCAGTCTCATTGTCAGCCTTATCGGACTGTTCCTTATCATCGGAATGGGAAGTGACGGCGAGCCGCTCGACTGGAAAGGAATTACGGGTATCGTGCTTCTGCTGCTTAGTATCATTTTTCAAGGCTATTCCGCCATCTCCGTTTCGGAAGATAAGGGAAAGGTGAATCCTATTTTCCTGAATGCCGTACAGATGTTTTTCGGAGGACTGCTTATATATATGATAGGATTGGGCACGGAAGGTTATCATTCTTTCATCGGAAAGCCAAGCGGATTCTATATCAGTCTCGGCATTCTCGTATTTATCTCGGTCTTCGCCTTCAGCTTCTGGTTTATCGCCTTGCAAAGCAAAGGAGCGAAAGTCAGCGATATCAATATGTGCAGGCTGATCAATCCCATTCTCGGTGCAGTACTGAGTTGGGTTATGCTGCCGGACGAATATCCCACATTCAGTACAGTGGCAGGAATGATTATTATTGTCAGCTCCTTGATTATCTATTTCAAAGGAGCTGAAATAAGCCAATGGCTCAAGAATAAAACGGCGAAAGTAAGTTGATACGGCAAACACTGAGTTGACAGACTACGGCAAACACTGAGTTGACAGACTACAGTAAACACTGAACAGACTGCAACGTCAGCATTTCTTTAGGGACCGCTGATTTTATCTCTTCCTTGAGGACGCAAAGCAAAGTGTGGCGAACGAAATCTTTGCTTGTAGCCAACACAACCTGGCGTGTAGGACGCGGGATGGCGAACGGCCGCACTAGTTTACGTTGTTCTTCCGTCAACTGCACGACAGCCAGTTCGGGGATAAACGTGATTCCTTTTCCGCTTTCCACCATCCGCATGAAGGTTTCCATACTACCCAGACGATAGGCCATCTGACTGACTTTCACCGCTTCCATCTGGCAAAAGCGAACGAGTTGGTCGCGAAAGCAATGTCCCTCATCCAACAGCCAAAGCCGTTCACCGGTTATATCGGAGGTGCGGATAACATCATGTTTGAAGGAGGGTTCTTTCTTGGATACATACGCATAAAATTGCTCGTAAAACAATGTTTCTTCCGTCAGAAAACTATCCTCCAGCTTGCTGGCGATAATTCCCGCATCCAGATCTCCGGCATGCAAGGCCTGCTGAATATCCTGCGTCTTCATTTCCGTCACCCGAATATCCAACTCCGGATACTTCTCCATCAATTGGGGGAAGAAACGCGGAAGCAGGTAAGGAGCTACCGTCGGCAATACTCCTAAACGGAATATGCCGGACAATGATTGTTTCTCTTCACTGATTATCTCTTTTACCTGAGCCGCCTGAGCTAAAATCACCCGTGCCTGATCAATCACTTTTTGCCCGATAGTAGTAGGGCAAACGGGTTGCACGGTTCGGTCGAACAGCTTCACACCCAGCTCGTCTTCCAACTTCTGAATCATGGCACTCAATGTAGGCTGCGTCACCCGGCAATATTCAGCCGCCCGGGCAAAATGCCGGAACTGATCTACCGCTAATATGTATTCCAATTGTTGTATTGTCATCTATCAAATTATTTAAAGTTATAGATTTCATCTATGCAAAGATAGAAATTTTCAGTTTGACAGCAAGCATTTTACGCCTTATCTTTGCAGTACAGAAAAAAAATAAAACGAGTATAAATCATTAAAAATAAAACGAATATGAAAACTTTAGAATTTATCAAGCTGAATGAATCGGGAGCAAACAACGTAGTAGCATCTTTGCAACAACTATTAGCGGACTTCCAAGTATATTACACGAATCTTCGTGGTTTCCACTGGAACATCAAAGGACATAATTTCTTCGTTCTCCATAGCCAGTTCGAGAAGATGTATGACGACACAGCCGAAAAGGTGGACGAAATAGCAGAACGAATCCTAATGTTGGGCGGAACTCCTGCCAACAAATTCAGTGATTATCTGAAAGTGGCTAATATCAATGAAGTGGACAAGGTGAGCAATGGTGACGAAGCTCTGAACAGCATTCTCCAGTCTATCAGCTATCTGATCGGTGAGGAACGCAAGATTCTGTCTATCGCTTCTCAAGCCGGAGACGAAGTAACCGTTTCGATGATGAACGATTATCTGAAAGAACAGGAAAAACTGGTTTGGATGTTGGTGGCTTATAATAGTAAGTAATTAAAAATGAAAAAACTCTCGCTACAAATATTTGTGACGAGAGTTTTTTATTAGTATACATTTAAACAAATGATTATAAAATGTCCAATATACTAAATTATAATTGTTCAATTTCTTCGATCGCAAGTCCTGTATATTTAATAATACTGTTAACAGGCACTCCGTCATTCTTCATTTGACGAGCGATATTATACTGTTCTTCTTTTCTTCCTTCTTTTATACCTTCTTTTATACCTTTTTCAATCCCTTTTCTTGTCCCCTCCTCTAAAGCAATCCGGCACCTTTCTTCAGCCGCCCGACGTTCGTCTTCTTCCACAATCTGACTCACACTATAGCGGTCTACCGCTTTATCATAAGCGATACGATTCTCCTCCGACAGATTTGCTACTGCCGCCAATTTTGCCAAATGTTCAAACACCTGGTCTTTCAATGCATCAGGCATTCTGCTCCAATTACTCATGTTCTTCAATGCATAAATTAATTTATCATATAAAGTATTACAATCCGCCAATTCTTTTGTAAAATAGGGGAACTGCAAATAGATTTGGCGAAAATGGGGATTTACCACAGCTCCCGAATCCTTATCCGAGACAACCGTATCCGTACGGAACTTTTCCTCCAATCCCGCTTCCTTGAAATTCATTAAGAAAACACCATAAACAGTAGAAAGTTGATAACGTTTCCCATAAGGAACAAATTCTTCTTTCACCAACATTCCATTTTCATCCCGATTCTCGGGTATCGGAATATGTTTGGGAAGAGGATTCTCTATCTGACGGCTCACGGCACGGCAAACATAATAAAGTGTACGGTCCAGAAAATGGCTATGCCAACGATTCTGCATTTCCACAATTATAAATTCACCACTATCAGTACGACAATATAGATCATAAATAATTCCCTTGTCATGAATATTATCCGCACGATCCTCCTTATCCAGAAAAACAAGGTCCTCAATATGATGCTCTCCGGCAAGCAATTCATTCAGTAGAATTATAAGAAGCTCCTTACTGGCAGGCTGACCGAAAATTATCTTAAACCCTATATCTGTAAAAGGATTGACGTATCTAGACATATTACATAACTTTTGTATATGACAAAAATAGCACATATATTTGGATATCCATACATTGGGAGACTTTATTTTTCCGAAATACCTCCTGTTTGTATATAAACCTACATCGATTAAAATTAAAAAGAAGCCTAAAAGTCCCTTTATCTAACTTTTAGGCTTCACACTATTGTTTAAATATCTTTATTATAACTATTCAGCAGTATTATCAGGACAACGCACTCCTTCTACAAACCTAAGATTTCCCCAACCAGCAAAAGTAGCATTGTATCCATTACCAGTAAGATCGGTTACAACCTTAGCATTATCCTCAGCAGGTTCATTGAATCTCCAATAAGCAACCAACCCATCAGTTAAAGGATCCACCCAACATACGTTATTCTTCAAATCAGCAGCTGAACGGGCGACAGCCCATACACGTGCCTCGCTGACATACCCATTCATATAACGGTCATCAGCAGCTGATTGTCCAATATAGAATGCGGCATTTGCATCCTGCCCGTAAGCGTAGGTTAAATCAACAGTACCTCGTGTATCCGGAAGTTCTCCTTGTAATTCTCCATTAACATAAATAAACTTTTTACCTTGTGAACCATCATAAACACAAGCTAAGTGCACCCACTTATCATTAGGCAAAACATCTCTGGAATCGATAGCTGGACTTCCACCACTCAATTGCAGTTTCCAACCCTCTGTATTACTGCCTGCCGTACGCAAACAGAAGTTCTCTTCCAATCCCATAACAGAGAAGCACCATTTTCTACTTGTAGGTGTCATCTTCTTAAAACGTACCCGAGCTTCAAACGTTACATTTGGCAATGCCGCGGTATTATATTTTGATTCTTTCCTAAAATCAACCTTAAAATATTCCGCAGTATTAGACAAATCAGCCGCTTGTGTTATGATAACTTGATTAACAACGATATATATAGTACGCGAGCCTTCTATGACAGAAAGATTCTTATCAGACACTCCCGCAATACTTACCGGAAGCACATAAGTCGTACCCTCTTTCAATAGTTCGCGACTGATAATACTTAAACGTACACCTTCTGAAGAAATGCTTTTTCCATTTTCAATTATCAAGCTTGTATTTTCCAACTTATAAGATTTTTCAGGAAGTAATTCATAATTCTTCTTATACTCCTTATTAAACGATTCTACCAATTCCGGAGTAGACTTCATCATTACTTCCACATTATTCTCCATTGCATTAGATGAAGCAACCTTAATACCAATCACTGCCGGTAAATCATCAATCGTCAAATTAGCAACCGGAGATAATTTATCTGCTCCTACAATATACACTCCTTCATAATATTCCTGACTTTTCTGGCAAGACATCATTAAAAAGGAGAACAGAGCCAATAGTGCATATTTTATATTCTGTTTCATTTTTTCAAATATTAATGTTCATTCATTATTCTGATAGCCTCACGTGTCCATTTGTAATTAGGATTAGAGCGGTAGTCATTTTCCATGTGATATGTACCACAACCTCCTTTACGAGTAGCCAATTTACCTTCATACATAGGAAGAAAACGTGCCATACCTTCCAGTGACGGTACTGTACCTCCCTCTCTTAAAGTATGCGAAACCCCTCCATTCACATATTTTCCACCTTCAAATGTCTCTGCAAAGATATACTGTTCTGGTTTCCAACCATTCCGAGCAGCATTATCAAAGCGCCTCTGTAAATCAGAATACGATGAAGAATTATATGACTGCACAACACCATAATTAAAGTACTCAGCCAGTCCTTGTTTCAAATGATAAGGCACACCATCGATAATCAACAAGTTACGAGTTCCGGATTTTGGCCCAATATACTTACCCAATGCTTTTACAAAAATTTCCATATTGTCCATATAGTCAGGCCACATATATGAAGGTCCAACCAAAGGGCCATTGAACGGAACTCCCGGGAATTCTTGATATCCAGGCTCATAATCAAGGTCAATACCTTGATAACCATACTTATACATTGTATCAACTAATGCCTTGGCATATTCTTCTATTCCCTCCGAGGTTGCAATTTCATGATTCTCTCCAGACATAAATTCATCAGGAATTTTGTGAGCGAAGATCGTATATGTCACCCGAGTTCCTTTCACATCCTGCACATAACGCAAATCTTCTATTTGAGCCGGACTTAAATTCTTATAATCACCCCATATAGAAATAATATCCACACTATCAGGTACACTGCTCAAGAAGTTTATCATATCAGCAGAGTTAGCTGTCCATCCGCCAAACCAGCCAAAAAAGACTTCATGATCATTCCTAGCTTTATATGCTCTCAAATTTTCCCAATATTCTTCAGACATATTATCAGGAACTACTATATCCAAAGCTTCTATATCCGTATTGCACGATATAATCCCCGTGCCAATCATCACAGAAACAATTATATACATTAATAATTTCTTCATATCGTTTATTATAAATAATACTTATTACTATTTGTCTGCTAAATCCCACCATAAACGAGTTGCTCCGGTATCCGGACCGTTCAATAGTTTTATAGCCTTTTCTACTTCATCCTTATTCCCCAGATATTCAGAATAAGGGAAAGGAACACGGCGGATCTGTATAGAAGTACTAATAACACCGCCACTTTCGTTATTGACAATCTCATATATTTTAGGATATCCTGTACGACGGAATTCGCTCCATGCTTCCTGTCCTAATGGATACATTGCAATCCATTTCTGGGTAATAATCTGTTCTAACTGTTTTTTTGTACTGCTCGTATTCCAAACAACCGTAATATCAGATGGCGCAGGCACGGAAGGGCTAGCCTTAAATCCAGGATATCTTGCCGGGACTTTAGTACTGACCAGATAATTTTCCACATTTTTGACTCCATGCTGTTCAAAAGAAGCACGTATTCCGGATTTATAAAGAGCCTCCGGAGTACCTTTCATATCCCATTGCTTTAAGGCTCCTTCCGCCCGTAAAAAGAAAACTTCAGCCGCAGTCATCCAGATGTAAGGTGTTCCTTGTTGTATATTAGGTTTAGACAACCCCTCGTCACCTTTAAAAATATCTCCATTCTTATGTCCATTACGCAACCCTCGATAATTGCCATTAGAAGACAACGCAAAAAACACAGCTCTACGAGGATCCTCAAAACCATTCAAATAAGCATCCATAGTGGCACCCATTACATCCTCTTCGTAACCTTCGGCACTACTAATACTGTGAATAGGATTGTTATAGGTAAACGAAAGGTTAGAATTGGACTGCATTGTCGGATTGTTGTCATTACTTTCAATCACCCCATACGGATGAGCAACTGCTGCTTCAGCTATTTTCTGAGCATCCTCATAAACAGCACTTATACGCATCGCCAAACGTAATTTCAGAGAATTTGCAAAACGAATCCAATTCGGGATATTACTATTAAAAATCAGGTCAAATTTAACAAGGGCTTTAGAACTCGGATTAGCCTGATCAAATTTAACCAAGATATCAATGGCATGATCAAGTTCCTTAAAGAATGATTCATAGATAGCCTGTTGTGAATCATAAGGGACGGGATTTGTCAATCCAAATTTCAAGTAGGGTAATGGACCATACATATCCGTAGCTTTATGCATAGCTTCCACCTTTACAATTTCACCAACAGCAAAAAGAACAGATGTAGAATCCACTTTCTGACGCAGAATATTCCAAGAAGACAAAAATTCCACAAACGCACTTTTAAAAGGAGCATCCTTCCATTCATCAGAAATAGCGTAAGTAGTACCATTTGCTCCCCCTCCCCAGTTCTGCGTTCCTGCAAAATATCCAGAATACATATTACCAAAAAGGTCCTCCGAGCGCTGAAACAAGTTAACATCTTCAGGAACTACCCTACGCTGCATCGTCGTGAGATAACTACCCCATAAATTATCTTTGTCTAATTCTTCTTCCTGAATTTTATCAGGATCCAGATTAATCGTATCAGACATACAGCTTCCTAACAAAAAACAGGAAATAAGCATCAGGAAACAAATATGTGAGATGTTATAGATTTTGTTTTTCATTTTCTTCTTTTTAAAAAATTAAAATCAAAAGTTAACTTTTACACCAAAACCGAAACTACGCAAACTAGGAGGCATAAAATAATCGAAACCTTGATAATAAGTCCCTGTATTAGCCGTAAGTTCCGGATCGAATGGGGCTTTATTGTAGAACATCAACAGGTTATGTCCCGTCAAAGAAAGAGAAATATTTAACTTTTCTCCAAACCATTTTGATGGAAGCATATATGATAATGACATTTCACGTAAACGAACATTGGTTGCACTATATACATAATGTGCCAGCAAACCGGTCTTACCTGAAGCAACAGTTCCATAATACTGTTCCGCATCCAGTTTTCCTTTATTCACCACTACACCTTTATTATCACGTGCATCTGCTGTTTGCTGAGACACTCCAAACTGATCCATCAGAGCCTGTGTAGCCGAGATAACTTCACCGCCAACACGTGCGTCAATCAAGAAATCAAGTTCCAGCCCCTTCCAAGAAAAGCTGTTTCTAAAACCTAAATTATATTTTGGAGCCGCAGAACCTACTTTGATGAAAGTATTTTCTTCTGCCGACACGCCCCCATTAGTAATAAGAATGTTTCCATGCAAGTCCTGTTTCAGTTTAGTCGCATAAATGTCAGACATACTACCACCTTTTTTCAAAATCATTCTATATGAATCAGCAGTGGCCACAGAAAACTCTGTCGGTGACTTTACGGTCATACCCGTAGTGCGGTCGGTTACATATTCAGGAAGTAATTCTTTAATCTCATTACGGTTCATTGAATAAATCAAGTTTGAATTCCACTGTACAGGTCCCAGATCTTGATTAAAACCAACACTCAATTCAATACCCCAGTTATTTACCTTACCGGCATTTTCATAAGCAAAAGCATACCCTGTACTAGGCGGTAGCTCATATTTAAACAATTGGTTATAAGTGTTTGAATTATAATATGTTGCTGCGATATTCAATTTATTTTGGAACAAACGCAGGTCCATACCGAACTCGAATGCCTTGGTCATCTCCGGTTTTAAATGACTGGCAGGCGTAAAATTGGCACTTGTTGCATTACCATTCTCCAATGCTACCGTAGCATAAGGAAGGTATGCGCTTGGAGGATTACCAACTTGTGCATATGATCCACGAATCTTCCAGAAAGAAATGATCTTTTCCGGCAAAGGAAGTATTTCTGACAATATGACTGAAAGACCAGCTGAAGGATAACATACATATTCTTTAGATGTACCTACCAATGTAGAAAACCAGTCTATACGTCCTGTGACATCTGCATAAAGAAAGTTCCGATAACCGATTTCAGCTTTACCATAGATGGACTGTGTCTGGGTATGTAATTCGGATTTGTTATAATTACTTTCCGTAGAAGGTATATTACTCGGGTGAAAGAAATTAGGCACCCCTACTAAATTGCCTTCAAACGTATCCGATTTATATTTCTCATCATAAAAGCTCCCTCCCAAATTTACCAACAGATGATAATTTTCACCGAACTTCTTATCTACATTCACTAAGAAATCAAGATAAGTTGAAGTATTCTTATCTTCTTGATTCATATAATTTCCTTGAGATTTTGCGAATAACCCATCTGTAGATGCATACAGTTTACGTTCGAAATCAGTATAAGCATTATCAATACGGGCACGTCCGATAATATTAAGCCAATTGGTTATATTCCATTTCATTGACAATGAAATGATATAACGATCTCTGTCGGTATTGAACATATTACGGTTGATAATCCAATACGGATTTTGCATACCCAATCCCTGATTACCATAAGGCCAATATTGAGTCTTGAAATTTCTGTCGGCATCATATCTTTCATAAACAGCATATTTATTTATATCGTCACTTGGTGGAAACAAATAAATTGGTACCAAAGGATTATAATACATACCCTGCCCATTACTGTTCTGATTATTCTGTTTAATATAGAATAATCCCATATCCATACTCAAAACATTCTTCACAATATCCCAAGAATTACGGAATGTAAAGTTGTAACGGTTGTATTTATTATTGTCAATAATACCCTCTGAGTTTACAGCTCCAAAAGATATATGAGTCTGATTAGTTTCCGTTCCGGTCGATACGGCAATAGAATTCATCGTATTGAAACCTGTCTGGAAGAAGTCCAATGGGTTATATGTAGAAGGTTTCTCCAATTTATCTCCCCAACTCTTGAATTCACCTTCCTTACGTCCGTATGTATTCTGAAATTCCGGAGTAACGAAAGGTCTTGAGAAACTAGTGCTGTTAGAGTAACTTATTCTAGGCTTTCCAATTGCACCTTTTTTGGTTGTAATCAATATCACACCGTTAGCTCCTCTGTTACCATACAAAGCCGCTGCAGAAGCTCCAGTCAAAACTGACATACTTTCTATATCTTCCGGATTGATATTAGATATACCGTCACCATCAGCTACTTCAACAGACTCATAAAAATTATCGGATTGTTTGGTCCTTAACCCCTGCATTGGAATACCATCCAAAACATATAATGCATTATTTTCACCAAACAAAGATTTCGTTCCACGCATGACAACACGGGAAGATCCACCGGTTCCCGATGAACTCTGATTGATAGTCACACCTGCAATCTTACCGGAAAGACTATTTACAAAGTTAGCATCTTTCACTTTTGTAATACCGGCTGCTTTTATTTCCTGCACATTGTACGTCAAAGCCTTAGCTTCTCTCTTGATACCCAATGCAGTTACTACCACCTCGTCCAGAGCTTGCGCATCTTCACTCAACACAATATCCAACGGGGTCGCATTTTTTACCGTTACCGACTGAGCTGCATAACCAACATACGAGAATTCAAGAATATCTCCAACGGAAACATTCAAAGAAAATCTCCCGTCCAAATCAGTCACCGTACCGTTAGAAGTACCTTTCACCAATACACTGACACCAATTAACGGCTCTCCCAAGGCATCTTTTACCGTACCTTTTATCTGAATAGCCTTAGCAGTCTGGTTAACTTTATTTGATTTAGACAATATTATTTGTTTATCAATCACAGTATACGATATATCCGTTCCTTTGAATATATCATCCAGAATATCAGTAATTTTTCCGGATTTACTTCTTACAGACACAATACGACTCTTTTGAATCGTCTCATCATTATAGAGGAATACGTAGTCAGAAGTCTCCTCGATTTTGTTCAGTACCTGTTCTACAGATACATTACTCATAGAAATGGCAATACGCATTCGTTGGGCGTAGCTATTTTCAGCAGAAAGCTGTAATACCACTAGGAAAAGTAGTGTAAGACTGATCCTCATAATTAAAGGAAGTTTTAGATTTAAAGCATATTTAGAACATAATGCAATAAATGAATGATTTTTTTTCATACATTTGCGACTAACTAAAGTTTATTACTAAATGAACTATGGTTTGATTCCGGTTAGTGTTTGCAAGACCCCATACCGTGAATCTGTTTTCTGAGGAAGACAGTTGTTGGCAGCAACTTTCTTCCTTTTTTCATCTTTAATGCGTGTATCTCATAGGCTATTCTATTTTTAAAGGTTACTACTAATACAAATCCACTATAATTTTTTTCTTTGTAAACGTATCATCAGCTTGTTGCTGAGATTCTTCAATTTTCCATTTCATTTTTGCAGATTTAGCCAAATAATCCAATATCTGCGACAAAGTCTCATCCCGGAAAGTAGCCCGATATCTATATTCTTTTTCACACCTATTATTATATTGAATATCCACATTGAAATGTCGTTCCAATCTCTTGAAGATTTCCTCTAACGGCGTATTTCTAAAAACTAACTTTCCATCTTTCCAAGCTATCTTTCCATAAACATCTACTTTATTCTTTACCGATTTCTGACTCTGTTTATCGTAAAGCAATTGTTCTCCGGGAGTCAAAACTATTGTTTCCCGATTGGGGGTTATCACATTTACTTTACCTTTCTCCAACACTGTTTCTACATAATCGTCATTTTCATAAGCGTTTACATTGAATTTTGTACCATAAACATAGACACTCAATCCATTCCGGGTATTTACATAAAAAGGACGTTCTTGATCTGCCTGTATCTCAAAATAGGCCTCCCCTTTCAGTTCTACACTCCGATTATCTTTTTTGAAGACCGTAGGATAACGTAAAGTCGTACCAGCATTCAGCCACACCACAGAACCATCCGGAAGCTCATAACGTATCACCGAACCGGTAGCAGCCGTAATTTCGGCATACTTTACTTCTTCTTCCGCTCCAGCAAAATATAAATATCCCAGAACCAAAGATGTCATTAAAAGAGGAATAGCCAATAATGCCGCATATCGCATCAACTGACTATAAACAGTCTTTTTTCTTTCTACCTTATTTATATCAAATATCGCTTTATGATAGGCCGCCAATGTATCGATGGACTCCATTTCTCTAATATCATCTCCCAATGCCTGTGCTTTGCGAAACAATGATTCCGGATTCATATTTTCTTTCAAAATCTTTATCTGTTAATTGCAATTATATTTATAATACAATCAAAGCTTCCCAAAAGGGACAGGAAAAACGGATTTTTTTTATTTTATTTCCAAATTTCTCATCAAAAGAATAAAAAAAGAAATAGAAAAATTAAGGTTTAGCGATTATCTTATTATATATTTGCAGCGAAATGAAAAACAACAGAATCTCAAAATAATGAAAATATCTTTTCAAAAACAGCCTAAAGAACAGACCTTCAAGCAACTTTATGAAGAGTTTTATGCTCCATTCGTCCTATATGCAAAAAGATTTATTGATGATAAAGAGACACGGGAAGATATTGTTTCGGATGTATTTACTTCACTATGGGATAAAATAGATTCTTTTGATTTTCAATCGGACACGGCATTGGGATATATCAAAATGTGTGTAAAAAACAGCTGCCTGAATTATCTGAAACATCAAGAGTATGAATGGAACTATGCAGAAGTTGTTCAAAAGAAAGCTCCCATTTACGAAGTGGAACCGGACAGCGTATATACCCTTGACGAATTATACAGAATGCTGTACGAAACACTGAATAAACTCCCGGAAAGTTATCGCACGGTATTTATAAAAAGTTTCTTTGAAGGAAAGACCCATACGGAAATTGCGGAAGAAATGAATCTTAGCGTGAAGTCCATCAATCGGTACAAACAAAAAACAATGGAGCTTATGCGAAATGAATTGAAAGATTATCTGCCCTTATTTCTGCTATTATTTGCAAAAATCTAATTCTTCATTGTTGTCCACCCCTACAACTTACACACTTTTTCCTGTCTCAAATGCCCTTCACCTTTTCGCTGAAACGCTTTGTTTATCAATATTTGCGGGTGAAGAGCAGCTCTTTCACCTTCTCCTCACCCATACAATCCGATAATATACTAACTCTCTATGTTTCTATTATAGTAGAACTTACTTTTCAATCCAACTAAACTTACTTTTGTTACAACCTAACTTGCTTTCTACTACAAACAATCTATAAACGAAGGTTCCGTTTTTATAAATGAAGGCTTCGTTTATATAAACCAAACCTTTGTTTTCACAAACGAAGCCTTTGTTTATAGAACACGTCTAATGAAATACAACTTTGTCTATACTAACAAGGAGTTTCTCTAATAAGGCACACGAAGTTATCCATTAGTCTTCCAGCAGTCTATTGCCAATACAATAGACTAAAGCGACCGCATATTTGATTCGGATTCAAGGAAGGTGAAACAGCAGGTGAAAAGATTGCCCTTCACCCGCTAATTCCGATAAACAGGTCGATACAGAGAAAAGGTGAAGATCTTTTTTTATTTCATTCATCCTTGTGAGCATAACAATATCCACAGGAAAGTCTTTTCCCAAATACAAATTTCCGGCTTCATTTGTCTCATTTACACAAATAAAAACTATCTTTGCGTTTCAGAATCCCGAAAGACAAAAGAAATGGAGCAAATAGAAAACCTAAAAGAGCTTATCAATCAGGGGGATGTGGACACAGCGATTGAGCAATTGAACCAACTTCTCCTAGACACTTCTGTCGAAAACGAGAAAGATATTCTTTACTATTTACGGGGAAATGCCTACCGGAAAAAAGGAGACTGGAAGCAAGCGCTGGACAATTACCAATACGCTATCGACCTTAATCCTGACAGCCCCGCTGTTCAGGCCCGGAAAATGGCGATAGATATTCTAAACTTCTATCACAAAGATATGTATAATCAATAACCGTACTCAAAGATAACGTAATAAAATAAAGATTATGGCAAAAATCAAAGGAGCAATCGTAGTCGACACAGAGCGTTGCAAAGGATGTAACCTATGCGTAGTGGCGTGTCCGCTTGATGTAATCGCCCTCAACAAAGAGGTAAACATGAAAGGCTATAACTATGCCTGGCAAGTGAAAGAAGATACCTGTAACGGATGCAGCTCGTGCGCAACAGTTTGTCCGGACGGATGTATCTCAGTGTATAAAGTAAAAGTAGAATAAAAGAAAAGAATATGGCAGAAGAAGTTGTATTAATGAAAGGAAACGAAGCCATCGCCCACGCAGCTATCCGTTGCGGTGCGGACGGATACTTCGGTTATCCTATTACTCCCCAATCGGAAGTGTTGGAAACACTTGCTGAACTGAAACCGTGGGAAACAACCGGCATGGTAGTACTCCAGGCAGAAAGTGAAGTGGCAGCTATCAATATGGTATATGGAGGCGCAGGCAGCGGAAAGATGGTAATGACATCGTCTTCAAGTCCGGGCGTCAGTCTGAAACAGGAAGGTATATCTTACATTGCAGGTGCCGAACTTCCTTGTCTGATTGTAAACGTGATGCGTGGCGGTCCCGGATTAGGAACCATCCAACCGAGTCAGGCCGACTATTTCCAGACTGTGAAAGGCGGTGGTCATGGCGACTACAAGCTAATCGCTCTTGCTCCGGCATCTGTACAGGAAATGGCAGATTTCGTGGCATTGGGATTCGAACTGGCTTTCAAATATCGTAATCCAGCCATTATTCTTGCTGACGGTGTGATCGGACAGATGATGGAAAAGGTTGTTCTTCCTGCACAAAAGCCACGCCGCACAGAAGCGGAAGTGATTGAGCAATGTCCGTGGGCTGCTACCGGAAAGGCTAAAGATCGCAAACCGAACATCATCACTTCTTTGGAACTGAAACCGGAAGCAATGGAAATCAACAACCTCCGCTTCCAGGCTAAGTATCGCCAAATCGAAGAAAACGAAGTACGTTTTGAAGAAATAAACTGTGAAGATGCAGAATATCTGATTATTGCTTTTGGCTCAATGGCACGTATCGGTCAGAAAGCCATGGAGCTGGCTCGCGAGAAAGGTATCAAGGTAGGTATCCTTCGTCCGATTACTTTGTGGCCGTTCCCTACAAAAGCCATTGCCGCTTATGCTGACAAAGTAAAAGGTATGCTTGTTACGGAGCTGAATGCCGGACAGATGATTGAAGATGTCCGCCTGGCTGTTAACGGTAAAATAAAGGTAGAGCATTTCGGACGTCTCGGCGGTATCGTCCCCGATCCGGATGAAATTGTAACTGCTTTGGAAGAAAAAATAATCAAATAACGAAACGATGAATCCCGATAAAATAAGAAACGTACTGAACATCCTTTTCATGATTCTGGCTGTTGCAGCCATTATCACCTATTTCGTTGTAGGAAAGGAAGATTTCAAAATGTTTATCTACGTATGCGGCGCGGCAATCTTTGTCAAGCTGATGGAGTTTTTTATACGGTTCACCAACAGATAAGGAGAAGAAGTTATGACTAAAGAAGAAATAATCAAACCCGAGAATCTGGTTTACAAAAAACCGACTCTGATGAACGACAACGCCATGCACTACTGTCCGGGCTGCAGTCACGGTGTGGTACACAAGCTCATTGCCGAAGTAATAGAGGAGATGGGTATGGAAGATAAAACGGTGGGAATCTCTCCGGTAGGATGTGCAGTTTTCGCCTATAACTATTTGGATATTGACTGGCAGGAAGCTGCACACGGACGTGCTCCTGCTGTGGCAACTGCTGTGAAGCGTCTGTGGCCGGATCGCCTCGTATTTACTTACCAGGGTGACGGTGATTTGGCTTGTATCGGTACAGCCGAAACTATACACGCTTTGAACCGTGGCGAAAACATCACGATTATCTTTATCAACAATGCCATTTACGGTATGACAGGCGGCCAGATGGCCCCGACTACACTAGTAGGTATGAAGAGCTCGACTTGTCCTTACGGACGTGACGTTGAACTTCACGGCTATCCATTGAAAATCACAGAAATCGCCGCCCAACTGGAAGGAACAGCTTACGTAAGCCGCCAGTCCGTACAATCGGTACCGGCCATCCGTAAAGCGAAGAAAGCTATTCGCAAGGCTTTCGAGAACTCGATGAACGGTAAAGGTTCCAATTTGGTAGAAATCGTTTCCACTTGTAGTTCCGGTTGGAAGATGACCCCGGAAAAAGCAAACAAATGGATGGAAGAACATATGTTCCCGTTCTATCCGCTGGGTGATTTAAAAGATAAAGAATAACGCTAAAAGTCAACAGAACAATGAAAGAAGAAATAATTATAGCAGGATTCGGTGGACAAGGCGTATTGTCTATGGGTAAGATTCTGGCTTATTCCGGTTTGATGGAAGGCAAGGAAGTGAGCTGGATGCCGGCATACGGTCCAGAACAACGGGGTGGTACTGCCAACGTTACAGTAATCGTTAGCGATGACAAGATATCTTCACCGATTCTTAGTAAATACGATGCCGCCATCATCTTGAACCAGCCTTCACTCGAAAAATTTGAAAGTAAGGTGAAACCCGGTGGTATCTTGATTTATGACGGTTACGGAATAATCAACCCTCCTACCCGCAAAGACATCAAAGTATACCGTATTGACGCAATGGATGCAGCCAACGAAATGAACAACGCTAAAGCGTTCAACATGATCGTATTAGGCGGTCTGCTGAAACTTCGTCCGATTGTTACTTTAGAAAATGTCATCAAAGGCTTGAAAAAGACTTTGCCGGAACGCCACCACCACTTGATTCCTATGAACGAGGAAGCTATCAAGAAAGGCATGGAGCTTATCCGAGAAGTTTAATTAATGGATAGTGAACAATGGATAATTGATAATTATTAGCTACGTGTTGTACGTATGCAACATAATTTTCAATTATCCATTATCATTAAATCAATTAAAGTAAGTATCTTTGCCTCCAATTATGAGACGAATCTTACTATTATATATATTACTTACCGTTATAGGTCTGACAAGTGTTCATGCACAGTTCGACAATGGTCGCCAGGTAATTGACGAAAACGGCTATGACCAATACGGCAACCAGGTAGACCCTGCCATGATTCCGGATAAACTGGACAGTGCAAATGTTGAGATACAGGGATTGCCTCCTAAATTATATATGTGGCGTATCAAAAACCAGTTGGGCGACCGGACTATGATTCCGGCGGATACGGCATATCATCATTTCCAGAACACGAACCTGACTGACGGGCTGACCGGACATTACAATTATCTGGCCAATATGGGTTCTCCCCGTATGTCACGTATTTTTTTCGACCGTCGTGACCCTGAGCCAACTATTTTCATGGAGCCTTTCTCCAGTTTCTTTATCCGTCCTACGGAATTCAACTTTACGAACAGTAACGTACCTTATACCAATCTGACATATCACAAAGCCGGTAACAAGGTGAACGGGGAAGAACGTTTCAAATCATACTTCTCTGTCAATGTAAACAAACGTCTGGCTTTCGGCTTCAACATAGACTATCTGTACGGACGGGGATATTACAATAATCAAAGCACATCACATTTCAATGCAGCTTTTTTCGGTAGTTATATCGGCGACCGCTACCAAATGCAAGCCATATACAGCAATAACTATCTGAAAACAAACGAGAACGGAGGTATCGAAGATGACCGATATATCACTGCACCGGAGGAAATGGCACAAGGTCAAAGGGAGTATGAATCAACGAATATTCCTACCATACTAAGCGCTACGACCAACCGTAACCACGACTTTTACGTTTTTCTGACTCAACGCTATAACTTGGGATTCAAACGGGATATACCACAGGCTGAAAACGACACCATGCCCGCCAAACAGGAATTCGTTCCGGTCACCAGTTTTATACATACCGTTCAAGTGGAACGTGCACGGCATAGTTTCCATTCTGAAGATGACGTGAAAGATTACTATCAGAACACTTATTTAGAACCTGATAATCCATTAGTAAAAGACAGTACGACCTATATAGGAATCAAAAACACCGTAGGTATTGCTCTGTTAGAAGGGTTCAATAAATATGCCAAAGCCGGACTGACGGCATTTGCCTCTTATAAAATCAGCAAATATACACTGATGAACCTGGAAGGCATAGGTAATGACAAATACAATGAGAATGAGATATTCGTAGGAGGCGAATTGTCCAAACGTGCAGGTAATGTACTCCATTATCATGCCATCGGTGAAGTGGGACTGGGAGGAAAAGCAATCGGACAGTTCAATGTGAAAGGCGATATAGACCTGAACTTTCCTCTGTGGAAAGATACGGTCAGTCTTATAGCCCGTGGAGAGGTCAGCAATAAACTGGCTCCGTTCTATATGCGCCACTATCACTCCAAGCATTTCTGGTGGGACAATGATATGGACAAGGAGTTTCGCACCCGCATTGAAGGAGAGTTGAGCATTGCCCGCTGGAGGACAAAATTGAAAGCAGGAGTCGAGAATATAAAGAACTATACTTATTTCAATCAACAAGCATTGCCCGAACAAAAAAGCGGAAGTCTGCAAGTGTTGTCAGCAAGTCTTAATCAGGACTTCAAATTGGGTATCTTCCACTTGGACAATGAGGTGACCTGGCAGAAGTCCAGCGACCAAACCGTGCTTCCCTTGCCGGACCTCTCGCTATATCATAACTTTTATATGCAGTTCAAACTGGCAAAAAAAGTGCTCAGCGTACAATTAGGTGCCGATCTGAGATACTTTACCAAATACAATGCCCCTGCATATATGCCCGCCATTCAGAACTTCCACCTGCAACCGACAGACGACCAGGTAGAGATAGGCGGCTATCCTATTGTAAATGTTTACGCGAACTTACATTTAAAGCGTACACGTTTCTATGTAATGATGTATCACGTGAATCAAGGAATGAGCAGACCGAATTATTTCCTGTCTCCTCATTACCCTATCAACCCACGTGTGCTGAAATTCGGCCTTTCATGGAACTTCTATGATTGATAAAACTTCTGCAGCTTATGGTGACACGCCCCAAAATAAAATTGCTTAGATATCTGATACCTGTAATTATCGTACTGGCACTACTCTTCTGTTTCCGTCGATGCGACAATCAGCAAAAACAACCGCTTCCCCCACGCGACTATGCAGATATTATCAGAGAAGGTGTATTACGTGTAGCGACAGAGTATAATTCCATCAGTTTTTATGTAGACGGGGATACGGTTGCAGGGTTTAATTATGAACTGATACAGGCATTCGGCCGAGATAAAGGACTAAGAGTTGACATCAGCCCTTATATGAGTTTTGAGGATCGTCTGAGAGGATTGAGCGAGGACCGTTATGACGTAATAGCATACGGTATATTAGCAACCAGCAAATTGAAGGATTCCTTACTGCTCACCTCTCCCATCGTGCTCAACAAACAAGTGCTGGTACAACGGAAAGCAACCGTAGAAAACGATTCCCTTTACATACGCAGTCAATTGGATTTAGCGCAAAAAACACTCCATGTTATAAAGGGTTCCCCGTCAATCTTGCGTATTCAGAACTTGGGAAATGAGATTGGAGATACCATTTATATAAAGGAAATAGAAAAATACGGCCCGGAACAATTGATTTCGCTTGTGGCACATGGAGACATCGACTATGCCGTATGTGATGAAAGTATCGCACAGGCTGCCGCTGATTCTTTGCCGCAAATAGATATCAATACGGCAATCAGTTTCACACAATTCTACTCATGGGCAGTCAGCAAACAATCACCTGTCTTACTCGACAGTTTGAATGCATGGTTGGATAGATTCCAGAAGGAAGAAGAATATCAAAAGATTTACAAGAAATACTATGATAAAAAATAACCTTATCAATCTACTTACTAAACGAAAACAATCCTATACTTTTTCCCCATTGGCATATTGTCCTTCATCCCCGGGCTTATCTCTACTCACCTGCCTTTATACTGCAAATAGGATATGCTTTCACAAGAGCAAAGGTCCTATCCACCCGAAACGGAAAATCTATTCCATACAAACAACATCTCCATTTTAGCAAAATAGAGGCTTTATTTTCCAAATTCCTCCACTAAGTTAATAATCAATAAAGTTGCTCTTGACAAAAAATTGCTTTATCTTTGGAGTTTATTAGAATAAGCAAATAGGTAATTGTATTATGAGTGAAAAGATAATCAAGTGGGGATTCATCGGTTGCGGAGAAGTGACGAAAACTAAAAGCGGCCCTGCTTTCCAAAAAGTAGAACATTCGGAAGTAGTAGCCGTGATGAGCCGTGACGGTGCGAAAGCAAAAGCATACGCCAAAGAGAGAGGTATCAAGAGATGGTATGACGATGCACAAGAACTTATAGATGATCCGGAAGTGAATGCTATCTATATCGCTACTCCTCCCTCATCCCATGCTACATACGCCATCATGTCGATGAAAGCAGGTAAGCCTGCCTATATTGAGAAACCGATGGCCGTCACATACGAAGAATGTACGCGCATTAACCGCATATCCAAAGAAACGGGAGTTCCCTGTTTCGTTGCATACTACCGCCGTTATCTTCCCTACTTCCAGAAAGTAAAAGAATTGGTAGAAAACGGAACTATCGGTAACGTAATCAATGTACAGATCCGTTTTGCCCAACCGCCACGTGACTTGGATTATAACCGTGAAAATCTTCCCTGGCGTGTACAGGCTGACATTGCAGGCGGTGGTTATTTCTACGACCTTGCTCCGCATCAGATTGATTTATTACAGGATATGTTCGGATGTATCCTCGAAGCAAACGGCTACAAGAGCAATCGCGGCGGGCTTTATCCTGCCGAAGATACGTTGAGCGCTTGTTTCCAGTTCGATAACGGATTGGTAGGCAGTGGTTCCTGGTGCTTTGTAGCTCATGATTCAGCTCGCGAAGACCGTATAGAGATTATTGGGGACAAAGGAATGATTTGTTTTTCTGTCTTCACTTACGAACCTATCGGCCTGCACACAGAAAAAGGAAGGGAAGAAATCTGTATCGGCAACCCGGAACATGTACAGCAACCTCTTATCCAAGCGGTAGTAGACCATTTATTGGGAAAATCTATCTGTTCTTGCGACGGTGAAAGTGCGACACTGACCAACTGGGTAATGGATAAGATTCTTGGAAAGATATAATATAATCCTCATATTAAACTAACAATCTATTTTATACCATGACTAAAGAAGAATTGATGCGGAAAGCCATCGAGCTTTCAAAGGAGAATGTCGAGAACGGTGGAGGTCCTTTCGGTGCTGTGATTGCCACTAAAGAGGGAGAGATAGTTGCCACCGGAGTAAATCGTGTCACCGCTTCCTGCGATCCTACCGCTCATGCCGAAGTAAGCGCCATACGCGCTGCCGCTGCAAAGCTTGGTACATTCAATCTTAGCGGCTATGAGATATATACTTCTTGCGAACCTTGCCCCATGTGTTTAGGTGCCATTTACTGGGCACGGTTGGACAAAATGTACTATGGCAACAATAAAACCGACGCAAAAAATATTGGCTTCGATGATTCCTTCATCTATGATGAACTGGAACTGAAACCGGAAGAGAGAAAACTTCCTTCTGAGATTTTATTGCACGAGGAAGCTATTTCCGCTTTCAAAGCATGGATGAACAAGGAGGATAAAATAGAGTATTAGACGGACAACCGTTCATACCGGACGACTAATAGAAATCCCCGGAAGTGCTGTAGACACTCAGCATTCCAGGGATTCTTTACACACAAAAGTTATTATTGAAATTGAAAACTGATCTGGTTTAGAAACGCATACCGACTGTAAAAAGGACTTGGCTACGGGTGTTGGTTACTTTCGTAGCGTCCGGTGAAGCTATTAAAACACCTTCATCATCCACAGTTACATTAATGAATGGATAAAAATCTTCCTTATAAGTAGAGAATTTATATGCCAGGTCAGCATAAAATGTAGAACCCCGATACCCAATACCTAACGTATAGTTACTCAGCGATTTACTATTAGCGAAATCCGTATCCGTTTGAATAGAATTTATTGCCAAGTCCTTATAAGCGTCTTTCTTAAATGCCGCCGAACTGTAGTTATAACCTGCACGAAAAGCAAACTGAGGTACCACTTTATATTCCAAACCTAGTCGAGCTGTATGCACGCCTTTCAACATAGGTGTCGTACTATTCTCCCATTCGAAAGCGGAAGCATATCCATCAGGATCTCTAAATTTTATTGAAGAGTAGTCTTGATACTCATATTCCGCTCCTAAAGCTAAACTATTACCTACCGTATATCCCAAACTTACATTATAAGTCCACGGAGTCTGAAAACGAAAGCGCTGAACCATATCATCTTTACCAGGCAAATAATCACGAGAATCTATATCACGATAGGTAATCTCATTGGCTACCGGATCCCAAATATCTGATTGCATAAAAACACTTGTCTTATAATCCAGACTATAAAAAACAGGTGTATGAATAGCCAAACCTATACGGAAAGGTGAATACTCGAAAGGACGAAGAATCGCTCCGAATTTAAAATCAAAACCTGATCCGGTAATTTTATTCCAACCTTGCAGTTTATATCCTGTTTCATTACCATAATCTTCATCATACGAGGTGTACTTATTATAATCAATGGAATAAGCCCCAATTGTTAGCCCCAGATAAAAACGGTCACTGAAATTAAAAGCGATATTAAAATCATATTGATCTATGCCACCACGTTCTTCCGAATGAAAGCGTGCGTATGGACTTACTCCATCCGGAACGATTGTATTATAATAATCATAATCATAAAACAGAGGCTTTCCCTCATTATTTACTACTTGATTACCTTCCTTATCTTTATACGGAAATTCATTCTGCGTAGTTGTAAGGCTCGGACTGATTACATACCCCTCATATCCCACAGCAGAAAGCCAACCTATATCATTAGTATCAAACGGATTTCCCCAATTTGATATTCCGTCAGACAGAGAAGCCATCAAGAAGGCCTGTGAATAATTACCAAGATCACCGTTCATTTCCATATTCTTATAGAAAGACTTTGCTTTATGATAGTTAAATCCAAAATTCACATAGCGTAAGGGAGTAGTGTTTCCGATCTTTGATGAAAATACAAATCCGATATTATCAAATGAAGCCCTGTTTTTATCCGAATTCCACTTACTGCCTAAATACTTGCTTTCACTTCCATAAGATGAGAAACCGAAAGAAGTCATTATATCACTGCTACGATAGAGCCCAATACCGGCCGGATTGGTCCCTATGGTAGAAATATCTCCACCAAGTGCCCCCATAGCACCTCCCATTCCGACAAACCGGGCAGTTCCATTTAAATCTTTTCCCGTCAGTTTAGCACCATCATAAACAGTCTGTGCTAATCCCGAAGCTGCAGAAACAAATAGTCCCAATACAGCTACCATAACTATTTTTTTCATACCTTTCATTCCATTTAATTAATACCCTTCGTTTTATCTTCTACCACCGCTACGAGAAGAACCTCCTCCGCCAGAAGATCTGCCGATTCCCCCACCGGAAGAATAGCTGCCGCGCGAACTACCACCTGAAGAGGCAGGTGAATAACTGCGGGAAGATGATGAACGAGAAGTTCCATAAGATGATGAACGACGGCTACTATTACCGTTAGAATAGTTGCTGCGTGGAGTGGAAGAACTACCGCGATTGTAAGTAGATGTTCTCGTTCCACTACTGCCACTTCTCACTCCAGAAGAACGGGAATAAGAAGAACCGGTTCCTGTTCCACTAGTCCGAGTACTACTTGGCCGAGAATAAATACTGCCACGACGTGATGAATTTCCCGTACGAGTACTTGAGCCATAACGCTCATCCGAAGAACGCGTACCTACCACGCGTCTTGTTGTGCTTGTTCCCCTGCCATAAGCTGATCCGGAGGTACGAGACGAGCTACCAGTTGACCGAATAGCAGAACCACCAGAACGAGTGGCGCTTGAACCATATCGACGTACAGTAGAAGAATTTCTGTAACTGCTTTGTCCATACGAACGACGGTTTGTATAAGTCGGACCAGTCCAACGGCCTCCACCGCCCCAGCCCCAGCTAGGACCGCCGTGCCAATGATGATGATGTCCCCAATATCCACCACCATACCAACCACCCCAGTAGCCGCCATGCCAGCCGCCCCAATAGCCCGGATAATATCCCCAAGCATAATAAGGACGACTCCAGCCCCAACCATAGTTCCAGCCCCAGCCGTATGAGCCATAACGCCAATCCCACCAAAGTGGATTACTGAATGTCGGGAATGCGTAAGCATACATACCATCGGTATATATATTCCAGTCCCAAGAATTCGGTCCGTAGACTACATCCCAATATAACGGACTGCTGATACTGATAGCGAAACGCGGATTACGGAAACGGATGATGCGTTCGGCATATTCATAGTCGTCCTGCGTACCATTGAATTCACCGGTCACCCATTCCCCGTCCAAGTCCGGAGTAGATTTTTCCTTTATATATAAGGTATCATTATCCATTACGAATTCATTATCACGTGCATCGTAACGGCGGTTATATTCATCCACATCCCGCGTTCTCCCCCTACGGTCCTGAACCACAACTGTAGTTCCCGGCGAAGTATAGATGTTTGTCACCTGTTTCTTCGGTTCCTTCCTCACCGGAGTTTCTTTTTTCTCCTTTTTGTCTTTGGAAGGTACGAAGTAAAGGTCGTCATCAACGCTTTGTGCCATCAAGCCTATCGGGAGACACAAGGCAACTAGCAAGAAGTAAACAATCTTTTTCATATCATCTGGGTTTATGTAATTACTTAAACTTATTCACGTTACAAAGATAAGGAAGAGATTTATCGCCTTGGGGAGATTTTCCCCAAAGGATAGTAGGGATTTCCCTAAAATTGTGATTATCTTTGCACATTATTCACCAGCATTAGAAACAACTATGAAGTATTTTGAGTTCACTTTTCATACGAATCCGTCCACAGAGATTGTAAATGATGTATTAGCTGCCGTATTAGGCGAAACCGGTTTCGAGAGTTTTGTTGAAAATGAGAACGGATTAACCGCATATATCCAACAAACTTTATGTGACGAAACCTCCATAAAGAATGCAATCGCCGGATTTCCCCTATCCGATACGGAAATCACCTATACATATGCAGAAGCAGAAGACAAGGACTGGAACGAGGAATGGGAAAAGAATTTCTTTCAACCGATTATCATCGGTGACCGTTGTGTAATCCACAGTACATTTCATCAGGATATTCCTAAAGCAGAATACGATATTGTAATCAATCCGCAAATGGCTTTCGGCACAGGACATCACGAGACTACCAGCCTTATTATCGAAGAACTGTTGGATAGCGAGCTGAAAGATAAATCATTGCTGGATATGGGTTGTGGAACTTCTATTCTCGCCATCCTTGCACGAATGAAAGGCGCACATCCATGTACCGCTATCGACATAGACGAATGGTGTGTACGAAACTCTATCGAAAACATCGAATTGAACCACGTAGATAATATTGCCGTTTCTCAAGGAGATGCCTCTTCACTTTCCGGAAAAGGGCCGTTTGATGTAGTCATAGCTAATATTAACCGCAATATCCTACTGAATGATATGAAACAATATGTCACTTGTATGCATCCCGGAGCGGAACTATACATGAGCGGATTTTATGTGGATGACATCCCTGTTATCCGCGAAGAAGCGGAAAAAAACGGACTGACTTATATCCATCACAAAGAAAAGAATCGTTGGGCGGCAGTGAAATTCATTTATAAAGTTTAATACTATTCTCTGCCAACAGAAACAAAGAATACAGGGATAAAAATAGAGAGTGTCAAAACGCAGATCATTCATTATGACACCCTCATAATATATAATAGCTTATAAAAGGAGTTACGCAAACTCCTTTTTTACTTGTTCACACCAATCCTTGATTTTCTTTTTTGCCTGGTCCGACTGATTATCCAAGTCGATAACCAACCCACAACACTGATTGCCACGCAATGCTCTGAAACGCTCAAAAGTATATCCTTCCGAAGAAGTAAAGCCCACCAATGCCGCCCCGTCTTCTTCGAATACTTCTGCCAATAGCCCGATACCATCAGCAAAGTTTTCCGGATAGCGTACCTGATCTCCCAATCCAAAGATAGCGACCTTCTTTCCTTTCAAATCCATCGTTCTAAGCTCCGGCAACAGCTCGTCCCAATAAGTAGGCAACTCTCCGTCAAACCAAGTGGAGGCTCCGACAATAAAACAATCATAAGCAGCAAAATCGTTCTGCCAAGCCTGTTCTATCGGTACCACTTTTATATGACTTTCACCGAATTCTTTCTGTATTCTTTCCGCCACCCAACTCGTTTTCCCAGCTTTGGCAGCATAAAACAAACCTATCTTCTTCATAATCCATACTGTTTAATATTCTAATAACTTCCTGGCTGCTTCATAGATCTTAGCTTCATCCGGCAAAATCTCCTTTTCCAAAATAGGATTGAAACCGACGGGTGTAAAGGTAGAGCCGACACATTGCACAGGTCCGTCCAAATAGCGAAACATCTCTCCACCTATCATTGCGGCAAGCTCCGCCCCAAAGCCGGAGAAAACTTTATCTTCATGTACAACCAACGCCTTACTCGTCTTTTTCACCGATTCGAATATCGTTTCCTTGTCCAAAGGAACCAAAGAACGGATATCTATAACCTCTACTTTCCATCCCTTTTCTTTCTCCAACCGTTCCGCAGCATTCAGACAGAAATGCGTTGTATTTCCATACGTAATGATACTTAGATCTGTCCCTTCACGACGAATACGTGCCTTTCCGAAAGGAACTTCAAAATCTTCCGGTACGACTGCAGCAGCCTCAACGGAATTATATAATGCTTTCGGCTCAAGGAATAAAGTAAAGCCTTTGGAACGCATACAGGTACGGAGTAGCCCGGCTGCATCATCCGCAAAAGACGGACATACAATACGTGCTCCGGGCAAAGTGGTCAAAGCGCCTTCTATGTTTTGAGAATGATAAAGTCCTACGCCAATATTCATGCGTACATTCCACATATTGTTCGACAGCAGGCCAAAAATAATCGGCAAACTCCGCTCCTTCTATCACAACATGAATCTTTGGATCAAAGCGGCTCATTCCATCAATAATAGCTATATCAAAGTTCATAATCGTATATTTTTAATAATAATACGATTATAACAAATAAGAGAATAGATAAGTTGTTTGAAAAAGAAACAGCTGCTATTTTATTGTCAGCTTCTTGAGATCTTCCAATGTACCGTTGAAGACATTCAGATCCACCTCTTCTTCAATGCCGGGTACATTTCCCACATCCGTATGTTGCCAGAAATCCCATTTACCTTGATATTTCACAGAGTCCACATAATAGTGGGCAATCCAATAAGGATATGCGTTAAAGATAGAATCGTCCAGATAACGGGTTTTAAATTTATAAGAAGTATAAAGAATAGGTTTTACCCCATAATAAGCCTCCACACGGTCGAGCCAGCGCTTGATACCTTGCTGCAATTCTGTCTTATTCTTTCTTCCGGTCATTTCTACATCAAGCACAGGGGGCAAATCTCCGGTATCCAATTTTACCGTACGAATAAAAAAGTCGGCTTGCTTCAAAGCATCTGTACTCGGAATATAAAAATGATAAGCTCCACGTATAAATCCATGATTACGCGCATTGGCAAAGTTTGCCGAGAAAGTAGTGTCACCATGATCGCCTCCTTCTGTCGCCTTCATAAAGACAAAATGCAAAGGAGTCACTGTCTCCTTGTTTTGCCGAAGTTTCTGCCAGTCTATTTTTCCCTGATAATGAGAAACATCAATTCCATGAACATCGTAGCCGTCAGGAATACAAACTCCATATTCTTTTAATCCGTGGCAAGGCTTCCAACGATAAGCATAAGGGCGGATAAAGAAATAATAGAAAGCAACAGAGAAACAACCCACAATCAGTACTGCCAGAATATTACGCAACCAGACAGGCATACCATGGCTCGTCTTCATCTGCACCCTTTTCGGAGCACGGGAAGATTTAGAAGAAGTAGTTCCCTTTTTTCGAGTGGCGGAAGCAGTCTTTTTCTTTTGAACTGCAGCTATCGGATTATTACGTGACGACAAATGACTGAATGATTAAGGGTTAGTGAAAAACGATGAACGATAATCTGTCATACGACACCTACCGTCCATCGTTAATTAATTATTTACCGTTAACCGCTAACAGTTAAAATTATTTCTGTTGTTCCAACTGCAAAGTCTTTGTTGCCTGGTCGCAAACTTCCGTAGGACCAAAGTACTGAATCGGACCCGGATATACATAATCCGTTTCAATAGCCCAACGGTCACGTTGTGCGGCAAATGCTTTGAAAGGAGCGCCATCCAGTTTTACCAATGCTTTCTGGATAACCGGTTTCATTTCACCGTGACGGCGTTCCATATTCATCATCATTGTGATAGGCACACCACCTGCAATCCATTCGGCAGCAGGAGCAGTGGTATTGCGTACAGAAGACATATAACCTGTCTTACCGTTAGCAATTAGCATAGAAGCTGTGTAACCCAAAGAATAGCAGTAATCCGCATCGAAGTTTGACGGAGCAGCGCAACGTCCTTCGTAACCGAAGAAGTGGTGCTGAGCAGCAAACTTACCTACATACTTACCTTCTTCTTTCCAAGCCGCCAACTTCGTAGCTACCATTTCAGACAACAGTTTTTCTGTTTCGATCAATGATACCTGAACGTTTCCGTGAGGGTCACGGTCCAAAGTCAACTGACGGGCAACACCTTCCGGCAGACTTGCATAGATAGCAGAGTTCTCCGGAGAAAGTTTGCGGATGATATAATCACGCTGGTGAGACTTTTTAATCTGAGCGAATTCTTCTGCGTTAGCAGCCAGGAAGTCATTCAGCTCAGCAATCAGACGTTTCATAGCCGGAATGAACTCAACCAAACCTTCAGGAATCAATACTGTACCGAAGTTATGTCCCTGTGCAGCACGTTCTGCCACCACTTTAGCGATGTATGTTACCACATCATCCAAAGACATATCCTTAGCTTCAACTTCTTCTGAAATGATACATACGTTCGGTTGTACCTGCAAAGCGCATTCAAGTGCAATGTGAGAAGCCGAACGACCCATCAATTTGATGAAGTGCCAGTATTTACGTGCAGAGTTACAGTCACGTTGGATGTTACCGATTACTTCAGCATAAGTTTTACAAGCTGTATCGAAACCGAAAGAAGTTTCAATCATATCGTTCTTCAAGTCACCATCGATTGTTTTCGGGCAACCGATTACCTGTACACCATACTTCTTGGCGGCATAGTATTCAGCCAAAACACAAGCGTTTGTGTTAGAGTCGTCACCACCAATGATAACCAATGCTTTGATACCGAGTTTCTTGATAATCTCAAATCCTTTTTCAAACTGATCTTCCTTTTCCAATTTCGTACGACCGGAACCGATAATATCGAAACCACCAGTGTTACGATATTCATCGATGATGTCAGCAGTCAGCTCCATATAGTTATGGTCTACCAACCCACCGGGACCTAAGATGAAACCATACAATTTGTTTTCCGGATTCAGTTTCTTGATACCGTCAAACAAACCGGAAATCACATTGTGTCCACCGGGAGCTTGACCACCCGAAAGAATCACACCTACATTCATAGCAGGAAGAGCTACCGCTTCACCGGCTTCAAATGTAATCAACGGCATTCCGTACGTGTTGGGAAACAAAGCTTTGATAGCTTCCTGATCGGCTACAGATTCAGTAGCAGTACCTACCACTGCTTTAACAGCTCCTGATGCCAATGCTTTTGGAAGTTTGGGCTGATAAGCAGCCCTTGCGATTTGCAATGCACTTTTAGTCATTTTCTCTATTTTTATTTAAAGGTGTTAGTAAGTTTCTTATCAAACTTGAAAAGCGTTGCAAATTTCGCACTTTTTTCCGAATTATGAAAATTCTTCTTTCTTTTGTTTAGGGATTTTGTTTCCAACCTCCACCTAAAGCCTTATAAAGTTGTACTACAGTTATCAATTCGTCGCGAATCGCATTACTCAAGCCAATCTGCGCATCGAAATATCCACGTTGCGCATCCAACACGTCCAGATAATTAATGACACCGTTAATGTATTGAAGCTGTGCAAGTTCCATATAGCTCTTCGCCGAACGTTCCAGATTCGCACGAAGCTCATATACCTCTTTTATCTTGTTGAAATTCACTATCGCATTACGTGTCTCTTTGAAAGCCTGCAATACAGACTTCTCATAATTGCGTACTTCAACTTCATAGGCCGCCTTTTTCGCTTTCAGTGCGGCACGGTTCTTTCCCCAGCCAAAAATTGGAGTCAATAAAGCCCCTTCCATAACCGCATAAGGAGATTTCAACAGTTCCGATAGAGACGTGCTTTCCGAGCCAAATCCTCCTGTCAGGGCAAGACGCGGAAACATATTCGTATAAGCCACCCCTACTTTAGCATTGGCTGCAATCAGCTTTTGTTCAGCCTGACGAATGTCGGGACGACGTTCCAATAAAGTGGACGGTAATCCGATAGGAAGCGTTTCCGGTGACTTAAATTCCTGAAGCAAACGTGAACGGGCAATCTTGTTTGGATATTCACCTGCCAGAAAAGCTATATCATTTTCTTTCAAGGAAATCTTCCGCTCCAAGTCCGGAACCAAAGTTGCCGTACGTGCCAATTCCACCTGCGACTGACGGTACGACGTCTCCGAAGTCAATCCTCCGGCAAAACGGATACGAGCCAAACGGACTCCTTCTTCACGGGCTTTCAAGGTTTGTTTTACGATATCCAATTCCGTATCCAAAGCCACCAACTCATAATATGCCTGTGCCACCTCCGCTACAATAGTCATTCGTAGTGCCCGTTGTGCCTCTACCGACTGTAAATACTCTGCAATGCTAGCCGAACGCGCCCAACGCAAATTTCCCCAAAGGTCAAGTTCCCAAGAGACTAGAAACTGCGCTTCAAAGGTATCCGACCTCTTAAAAGCCTCTCCTCCATGATTTTCGAGTTCACGCTCTGCCGTCACTTTCCCTTTTATATCAGGAAGCAATGCTGCCGTAGAAATCCTCTTCTGTGCAGCCATCTCTTTCACACGGGCAGCAGCTATCAGCATATCCTTATTATGATCCAATGCCCGTTCTATCAAGCTTCTCAATGTAGAATCCGTATAAATATCTTTCCAGTCCTGATCACCAAAGCTAACTGAGTCCTGATGTTGAGCCAAACTGTCGGGTAGATGAAGATCGGGACGGACATAACTTTTTCCTACCTTGCAGGAAGTCAATATTCCTACAAATAACAATATGACAATATATAGTTTCTTTCGTTTCATCATTTCTTCTGTTTTAAGAGTTTAGACTTCGTCTTATATACCATCACAAAGAAAAACGGTACAAGAATGATACCGAATACAATAGCAAATATCATTCCGAAAAAGACACCTGTACCGATTGCCTGCCGACTTGCCGAACCGGGTCCGCTAGCCAAAACCATTGGAAGCATACCGAGCACAAACGCGAGCGAAGTCATCAAGATCGGACGGAAACGTAAACGGGCCGCATAAATAGCCGACTGCACCAAGTCTTCTCCCTTGTCAACCTGCACTTTAGCAAATTCAACAATCAAAATTGCATTCTTGGCGGCAAGCCCCACCAACATGACCAGACCGATCTGAAAATACACATCGTTCTCCAATCCGCATACCCATACCCCAAGATAAGCACCCAAAGCGGCAACGGGCAAAGAAAGCAATACGGCAATAGGTACTGTCCAGCTTTCATATTGCGCAGCAAGAAAAAGAAATACGAAAAGGAATACCAATGCCATCACCATGCCTGTCTGACCTCCGGCCTGTTTTTCTTGGTAAGAAAGTCCGCTCCATTCCAAACCTATATTGTCTGGAAGATGTTCACGAGCAATCTGTTCCATGATCTCCATCGCTTGTCCGGAACTGTATCCTTGCGCAGCTGCCCCACGAATGACTGCCGTAGTAAACATATTGAAGCGTTTGATACTACCTGGCCCTGTGGTATAAGAAGCGTTCCCTAAAGATGTTAACGGTATCATAGCTCCATTAGAGGCCTTGACGAAGAATAGATTGATATTATCCTTATGCTCACGGTAAGGAGCTTCCGCCTGAATGTATACCTTATATATACGGTTGAACATATTGAAGTCATTTACGTATACTGAACCGGTATAGGCTTTCATGGTAGAAAATACATCAGCCAAAGGTACACCGAGCATTTTCACTTTGTCCCGGTCTACATCAAAATAGAGCTGCGGTATCTCCGATTGCAAAGAAGAAGACAAACCCGTCAATGCCTTATTTTTAGAAGCGTAATACATTAATGTATCTGCCGCATCCACCAGATTGTCAAAAGTGGCTTCCCCACGAGCTTCCAACTGCATTTCAAAGCCTCCCGAAGTACCTAAACCCGGTATCACCGGCGGAGTGGAAAGATAGACTTTGCATTCCGGATATTCCTCAAGATGTCTCTCCACTGTATCCATAATCTTTTCGATACTTGTGTTCTTGCGCTCTTCCCAAGGTTTCAGTATAACCGTCAACTCGGTACGTCCTTGATTACTGCCTACACGCGGACTGCTTCCCGTCACATTCTGAATATATTCTATGTATGGATTCTTTTCCAGATAAGCAATAGCACGATCGGTCACTATGCGCGTACGTTCCAAAGTTGCTCCCTCCGGCAATTCCAATTCAATCTTGAAGTAACCCTGGTCCTCTACGGGCAAAAAACTAGTCGGAATAATACGATGAACCAACATTATGGCTATCAACACCATACCGAAAGCGCTCAACACCCGGCGAGGATGCTTGATAGTCCGGGTAACGGCAGCTACATATTTATTACCGCCAATACCTAGCCATTCATTGATTTTCCTGAAAACAATATTTTTCTTCTTCCCACTATCCGGTTTTAAGATCAGAGAACACATGACCGGACTCAATGTCAAAGCTACAACCGTGGAAATGAGCACGGATACTACAATCGTCACTGTAAACTGACGATATAACTGTCCTGTAATTCCGCTCAAGAAACTGACAGGCACGAACACGGCAGCCAATACCAATGAAGTGGCAATCAAGGCGCTTGCCAGTCCGTTCATCGCTTTTTTAGTAGCTTCATAAGGACTCAGCTTTTCCGTTTCCATAATATGCTCTACTCCTTCCACCACTACAATTGCATCGTCCACCACAATACCGATGGCAAGAATCAATCCGAGCAAAGTCAAGATATTCAAAGAGAAACCAAAGATCAACATAAAGCCGAAAGTTCCGATCAATGAAATAGGTACCGCCACTACAGGAATCAACGTCGCACGCCAGCTCTGTAAAGAAAGATATACTACCAACACCACCAGTACTAAAGCCTCAAATAAGGTTTTATATACTTCATGGATAGATTCTGAAATATAGGTTGTCATATCAAACGGAATCTCGTAGCTCAACCCTTCCGGGAAGTTCTTGCTAATTTCCGCCATCGCTTCCTTCACTCTTTCAGCCACCTCCATCGCATTGGCACCCGGCAACATATAGATGCCAAGCACAGCGGCATTCTCACCGTTGATACCACTCTCTGTATTGTAGGAAGAAGCCTCCAAAGAAACACGTGCCACATCCCTCAACCGAATGATGGAACCGTTTGCATTGGCACGCACCACAATATCCTCAAACTGCCCAACCGTAGAAAGACGTCCTTGAGTTGTAATAGGAATCGTTATATCCAATCCCTGTACCGGTTGTTGCCCTAGCACACCTGCCGCAGATTCACGGTTCTGATCTTTCAAGGCATTTTGCAAGTCTTGCACGGTCAGACCGAAATTCGCCAATTTATCAGGCTGTGCCCATATCTGCATTGCATAATAACGGCTACCAATATTTGAGACACGTCCCACTCCCGGAATACGGCGAATCACATCAAGCACATTGATGGTAGCGAAGTTACTCAGATAAATTTCGTCAAACTTCGGATCAGTGGAAGTCAGACAGAGTGTCATCAACTGGCTGGGAGCCTGCTTTTCTACCGAAATACCATTCTGGATCACCTCTGCCGGCAAACGGGATTCCGCCAGTTTCACACGATTCTGAATTTCGACTGCCGCCAAATCCGGATCAGCAGAAACATCAAATGTAACCGTTGCCGAAAAACCTCCGGAATTAGAACTGTTCGACTCCATATAAAGCATTCCCGGCGTACCATTGATCTCCTGCTCAATCGGAGTAGCTACTGCCTGAGATACGGTAAGCGCACTCGCACCCGGATAAGAAGCACTGATCTTCACCACCGGAGGAGTGATCTGCGGATATTGATCAACCGGAAGCATTGTCAGACCGATAATACCGACAATCACAATCACGATAGAGATTACAGCCGAAAAAACCGGCCTATCTATAAAAAACGTAACTTTCATCGCCTATTCTCCTTTTGTGTTATCCTTCGTTTCCATCTCCTGCTGACTTACCCGCACTTTCATTCCCGGCGTCAACTTATGGAAACCTTCCACTACAACAATTTCTCCTGCTGCCAGTCCTCTTTCCACCACTACATTATTCCCTACTTCCGGTCCTAATTCAATAAAACGTTTCTCTACCGTATTATCCTTACGCATGGTATAAATATATGCTCCTCCTTTTTCAATGGTAACCGCTTTCATCGGAACAACGAGTGCACCTTCACGAACATCCAACAATAGTTTGACCTTAGTAAACTGTCCCGGCAACAAGACTTGTTTCGGATTCGGCATTTCGGCACGGACGGAAAAAGTTCCCGTCTGAGGATCGACCTGCGGTTCGGCAAAATCTACATATCCTTTATATGGATAAACGGTATTATCCGCCAGCGTAATAGTGATATTGGGTTGCCAGGAACGGGTAGAGTCCTGTTGTCCCAAATTAATATTTCTTTCTTTACTTTTCAGATAATCGAGTGCCGTCATACTAAAATCCACCAATACTGTGTCACTTTTCACAATGGTAGCAAGCAATGACTTTCCACCGGGACCGACCAACGTACCTAAATCCACGTTTCTTTCACTGATATGTCCCGACAGAGGAGAACGGACAATAGTATAACCCAATTCCAATTCCGCCTGTGCCAAGTCTGCTTCGCTCATAGCCACCGTTGCTTCGGCACTTTCAAAAGCAGCTTCCGCATTATCCAAATCCAACTGACTTGCAGCGTTTTGTTCAAACAACGGACGGATACGCTTTAAATCACGTTCCGCTTTCAAAGCCTGCGCCTCATCTTTCTTCAACTGCGCTCTCGCCTTGTCCGCTTTGGCACGATACTGATCCTGATTGATTACAAATAAAACCTGATTCTTATTTACATACGTACCTTCGGCAAAAAGCATATTCTCCAAATAGCCTTCCACACGTGCACGTACTTCGACAAACTGTTGGGCACGGATGCGCCCGACATATTCCCCGTATATTTCCACATCATCTTTAACTACCGGTTCCACAATGACTGTCGGCATTTCCGGCTCAATCTTCTGAGGCCGGGTTAGTATCCAATACGCCCCCAACACAATTACCACACAAATTATAGCAGCAATGTTTCTCTTTCTTCTCAGTTTCAACTCATGTTTCGAAAAGAATAATCTCATATCGAATCTTATTATTAAATTTAACTTATGCTTGTTCTATCTTCCTCTCAAGCAAATAGTATGCCAAAATCATTACATTTATTATTCACTGTCTATCAGCTCATTATACTTTGTCATGCTAAATGCGGAAATGTAGAATTTATCGGAAATATGTAGAAATAATCCACAATTCCGACTTTTGGAACATTTTTTCCATTTCCCAATTCAACAACTAAACAAAATATACCCTACATTTGTAGTATATATAAACACCTGTCTGATGAAAAAACAAATACTTTCAACATTGGTTTTATTAACCTGCTTAATATTTCCTTTTTCTTTGCATTCTCAAGAGCAACAACGCAAAAAAGTAGGAGTAGTCCTAAGCGGCGGAGGTGCCAAAGGTATGGCTCATATCAAAGCCTTGAAAGTGATTGAGGAGGCCGGAATTCCTATTGATTATATAGCCGGGACCAGTATGGGAGCCATCGTAGGAGGGCTTTACGCCATAGGCTACACACCTGAGCAGTTGGACAGCATGGTGCGAAAGCAAAATTGGACATTCTTGTTGAGCGACCGGGTAAAACGGAGTTCCATGTCACTAACGGAGCGTGAACGTTCCGAAAGGTTTATTGTTTCCATCCCTTTTACAAAAACACCCAAAGACGCAGCTTCAGGAGGAATCGTAAAAGGGCAGAATCTAGCCAATCTATTCTCGGATTTGACAATGGGGTATCATGACTCCATCAACTTTAATAAACTGCCCATTCCCTTTGCCTGTGTGGCAGCCAATGTAGTGAACGGAGAACCTATTGTATTCCATGACGGAATACTCTCCACCGCCATGCGTGCCAGTATGGCCATTCCCGGGGTATTTACTCCGGTACGGAAAGACAGTATGGTATTAGTGGACGGTGGAATCGTAAACAATTATCCGGCAGATGTAGTGAAAGCTATGGGGGCGGATATTATTATCGGAGTAGATGTGCAGAATGCTTTAAAAAAGGCAGACAAGCTGAACAGTGCACCCGATATTCTGGGACAGATTGTCGACCTTACCTGCCAGTCCAATCATGAGAAAAATGTAGATATCACAGATACCTATATCCGTGTGAATGTGGAAGGATATTCCTCCGCCAGCTTTACTCCGACCGCCATTGACAGTTTGATGCGAAGGGGTGAAGAGGCGGCAAGATCGCAATGGGAATCCCTGCTTGCCTTAAAAAAGAGAATAGGGATACCGGAAGATTATAAGCCCAAGCAGCATGGCCCCTACTCTTCCCTCTCCAATGTGCGCACCATTTACGTCACAGATATTTCTTTCTCCGGAGTAGAGACTGACGACAAAAAATGGTTAATGAAGAAATGTAACTTAAAAGAAAACAGTAACATTACGACGCAGCAAATAGAACAGGCCTTAGACCTGTTACGCGGTAGCCAGTCTTACTCTAGTGCCAGTTATACACTGACAGATACTCCCGAAGGCTACCATCTCAACTTCCTGCTGCAAGAGAAATATGAAAGAAGAATCAATCTGGGTATCCGCTTCGATTCGGAAGAGATTGCCTCTCTGTTGCTTAATGCCACTGCAGACCTCAAGACTCATATTCCTTCCCGCCTATCCCTCACCGGACGGTTGGGTAAGCGATATGCCGCACGCATCGACTATACACTCGAACCCATGCAGCAGCGTAATTTCAACTTCTCATATATGTTCCAATACAACGACATCAACATCTACGAGAAGGGAAACCGTGCCTACAATACAACCTATAAATATCACTTAGCCGAATTCGGCTTCTCGGATGTATGGTACAAAAACTTCCGTTTCGGGCTCGGACTCCGTTTTGAATACTACAAATACAAAGATTTCCTGTTTAAACAACCGGAACTGATTGATTTGAAAGTAGAATCGGAACATTTTCTGAGTTATTTTGCCCAAATACATTACAACACATACGATAAAGGATATTTCCCCGCCAAAGGCAGCGACTTTAAGGCTGCCTATTCCCTCTATACGGATAATATGGCGCAATATAACGAACACGCTCCTTTCTCTGCATTGAGTGCTTCATGGGCAAGTGTTCTTCCCATCACCCGCCGCTTCTCCGTCATTCCTTCCATCTATGGACGTATCCTGATCGGGAGAAACTTTCCCTATCCTCTGCAAAATGCAATCGGAGGTGAAGTTCCCGGCTTCTATATACCTCAGCAATTACCATTTGCCGGAGTCAACAATATAGAACTGATGGATAATGCAATTATGATTGCGTCTTTAAAATTAAGACAACGGATGGGAGCCATCCATTACCTCATCCTGACCGGAAACTACGGACTGACGGACAGTCATTTTTTCAAAATATTAAAAGGCAAGCAATTGTTCGGTATCAGTGCCGGTTATGGAATGGACAGCGTCTTCGGGCCATTGGAAATCTCATTGGGCTACTCCAACCAGACGGATAAAGCAAGTTGTTTTGTGAATCTAGGGTATTACTTTTAACAGGATGAATCATTCAGAAGTTGTAGCAGGCGCTGTGCCAAAATACGACAATCCGCACGATTGACTTTTCCATTTCCCGTTTGCGGAATACAATCCGCTACCAGAATGTGCTTGGGACGATAATATGGTTCCAATATCGTTTGTATTCCTTTTTCCATCTCTTGTATATCCGGCTGTTCCGCCAGCAATAAAACCACAGCCTGCCCCAAGCGCTTGTCCGGAACAGAGGTAATAACAAACGGTATCGGAATCAACAGGCGAAGTTTTTTTTCTATTTCTTCCGCTTGAATTTTAATTCCCCCGCTATTTATCACATTATCTTTCCGTCCCAGAATAGAAAAACTTCCATCGGGATGGATGCGTGCAATATCATTGGTTTGCAGAATATCAGCGCAAACCAAAGGTGCTTCAATCACTAAAGTATTTTCTGGAGACAAAGACAAATGCACCGAAGAGAAAGGATGATAGTGTTCGGAAGCCGCAGGACCGTTCAGACGGCGAAGAGCGATATGGGATAAAGTTTCAGTCATCCCGTAAGTAGAATAGACAGCTCCCGGAAGAGATTGAATGTCCGCTTCCAGTCCGACATCAACCGCTCCCCCGCCTATTATCAAAATATCCGTTTGCTTCAACCGTTCCTTTTCTTCAAGAACCTGAAGAGTATTATAAACTTGTAGCGGAACCATTGCCGCAAACTTCAACGGTTCGTGTATATCGGACAATGGATGACCGGAAGCAGGACGCACAATCAAATTCAAACCTGCAACTAAAGAGCGCACCACTACCATCATTGCTCCGATATAACGGAGGTTCATACATAACAAGGCCGTATCTCCCGCCTGCAAATTCAGGTATTCACAAGTCAGACGCGCACTCTGCATCATTTGTTCTTTACGTACCATTAATTTTTTCGGCATACCGGTAGACCCGGATGTATGAACCGCAAGTAAAGGGGAATCGTTGAACCACTCCTGTAGAAAAAGGAATAAATCCCATATGGCGGAAGGATAGTTTTCTACTCCCCGCACCATACATCTGCGTATATCATCAGGTGTATATTCCTTTCCTTCCAGCAGTAAGCGTTGCTTTTGTCGATTGAATACCATCATCTGTCAAACCACAAACAATCTTTTCTTATTTCAAGCGGCATTTCTACGTTATCAGTAAAAAGCAATCCTGTCCCTAATCCCTGAGGCAACGGATTGTCGAAAGTAGCGCACCATTGTGCAATGGCGTTCAGACCGATATTAGACTCCAAAGCAGATGTAATCCACCAACCGATACGCTGACGTTCGGCCTCCGCAATCCATTCGTTTCCACCACTTATTCCACCATGCAACGAAGGTTTGAGGATGATATACTGCGGTCGAATGGCAGAAAGCAGTTTCCGTTTCTCTACCAGAGTATTACACCCTATCAACTCTTCATCCAAAGCTATCGGCAAAGGAGACTCGGAGGTAAGACGCGCCATCTCCTCCCATTGTCCGGCACGGATAGGCTGCTCAATGGAATGCAAATCCAATTCAGACAACCGTTTCAGTTTCTCCATAGCGTCAGCCGGAGCAAAAGCCCCATTCGCATCTACACGGAGCTCAATCTCATTGGAAGAAAAGTGCGCACGGATATGACGGAGCAGAGCCAATTCTTCTTCAAAGTTGATCGCACCGATTTTGAGTTTGATACAACGGAAACCTACATTCATTTTCGTTTCTATCTGCGCCAGCATTTTATTGAAGTCGCCCATCCAGATAAGGCCGTTAATAGGAATCCCTGTTTCTCCGCGAGAGAAAGCGGTATTCCACAAAGCCCAATCTCCCGTATGATAGTGACGGATGGCGGTTTCAAGTCCGAAAAGGATAGAAGGATACTTACACAAAGCGCCCACATCCAATCTCCCATTTTGCTTTTCCACTTCCCGACAGGCTGCTCCTAATATATCTTCATAATCGGGAAGATCGTCACAGCTCAGTGCAGGCAGAGGAGCACACTCCCCTATTCCCACCCGACCGGGAAATTCGGAAGAGGTAAAATGGAGATACCACACTTTCCGGGTGGAGTATGTACCTCGCGAAGTTCCTGCCGGCTGCTTGAAATGGAGCAATCGGGGAATGATCTTAATCTTGCAATCCATTGAATGTAAATAATATATCAAAGTATCATTTTTAGGGGAACTTCGGATATTGCTTGAAGTTCGGTTTACGCTTTTCCAAAAAGGCATTCTTTCCTTCCTGAGCCTCATCCGTCAGATAATAAAGCAATGTCGCATCTCCCGCCAGTTCCTGAATTCCGGCCTGACCGTCCAATTCGGCATTCAGTCCTGCCTTAATCATACGCAAAGCCAACGGACTAAGCAACATCATCTCTTCTGCCCATTGCACATATTCGTCTTCCAATTGTTCCAAAGGAACTACTTTATTGACCAGTCCCATATCCAACGCTTCCTGCGCATTGTATTTCCGGCAGAGGAACCAGATTTCCCTGGCTTTCTTCTGACCTACCACACGTGCCAGATAAGAAGCACCGAATCCGGCATCAAAACTTCCCACACGAGGTCCCGTCTGACCGAAAATAGCATTCTCGGAAGCTATGGACAAATCACATACCACATGAAGCACGTGCCCGCCACCAATCGCAAATCCGTTCACGGCAGCAATCACCGGCTTCGGGATACTGCGTATCTGCTTTTGCACATCCAGTACACTCAAGCGGGGAACCCCGTCTTTTCCGATATATCCGCCACGTCCTTTCACATTCTGGTCACCTCCCGAACAGAAAGCCTTATCACCTGCACCGGTAATAACAATCACATCAATATCCGCTTCCTCGCGACAAATGCGTAGCGCATCACTCATTTCGGCAGTAGTAGTCGGAGTAAACGCATTCCGATAGCGTTCACGGTTAATCGTGATACGGGCAATTCCATTATAATAATCAAAAAGAATATCATCGTATTCTCTGATCGTAGTCCACTCTCTTTGTGTTGACATAACCTATTTTTCTTTTATTTGATAATAATAATTCTTCAACATACGCGCATCCTTGTTTTTGTTGGTAAACACCTCCAACAACACAGGTTGTTCCATCTCTTCGGGCTGAGTAAAAATTTTCATTGCCTCCGCCAGTTCATCCCCATCTTCAACTTTCATATAGAGAAATCCGCGCTCTTCCGCCCAGCCTTTGGCGGAAGTCTTATGAACGGCTGCGATAAACTTATGGGATGTGCCCGACATATCCAATCCCGGCAATGTATGAAAAATCTCTCCTCCGCCATTATTCAACAAAAGGATACGCAGGTTGGGACGAACATTGACATTCCACAAAGCATTCATATCATAGAAGAAACTCAAATCCCCGATAGCGATAAAATTCAGTTTATCGGAAGCTGCCGCATAACCGACCGTTGTAGACAAAGACCCTTCAATACCACTCGTACCCCTATTACAGCAAACTTCAATAGTTGAAGGTATCGAATAAAGCTGGGCATAACGAACTACCGAACTATTTGCCAAGTGCAATGCGCACGACTTTGGCAAAGCTTTCACCAATGCACCGACAACCGACATTTCGGAATAAGCAAAGTCCGGTTCGGGAATAGTGTTGCAATAATTCTCCCACACACGGGGATATCCGGGCACACGATTATCCAGCAAACTTGCTATCTTCTCCAGAAATTCAAACGGGTCCATTTCAATCACGGTAGTCAACGAACCGTATAAATCAACCACCTCACCATCCGGCGACACATGCCAATGTTCTTTAGGCGGGTGTTGGCGGAGAAATTTCTTCAGTCGTTTGGAAACAATATGCCCCCCATAAGTAATCAGCAATTCGGGAACCATCTGTTCCATCTTATCTTCCGGAACAGCATAAAGTGCCGCATCGAAATTCTTGACCGGAATGCCAGGTATGGTCTGATTGCCTATATGCTCCGTCAACCAGGCAAAATGTCTGTATAATAGTTTGGTATGCCGTTTCTCAAACAAATAAATAAGATTCATCTGCCCGACAATGACCATCCGCTTCTGGTATTTATTCATCCGTTCAACCAGACCGTTATAATCACGGTCATAAACATTCAATCCCTGATAACGGGTGATAACACGCACTTCCGGCAATTTGTCCACTGTAAACTGAAACAGCGGTTCGGAAACAGGCACATTGATATGTACCGGTCCTTTCCCATGATGATGTGTCTCCAATAAAGCCTCATTAACCAGACGATTACAATACCATTCGTCTTCCTCTGTATGAATCTCGGGAAGATTCACGGACTTCTTGACCAACGTCCGGAATACATCAGGCTGCGGCAAAGTCTGTCCGTCCATCTGCCCGATCCAGGCAGCGGGACGATCCGCAGAAATGACAACCAAAGGAACATTCTGATAAAAAGCTTCCGCAACAGCCGGGTGAAGATTCAGCAACGCCGTACCGGAAGTACAGCAGATTGCAGCAGGTTTGCCACCATTCAACGTAAGCCCGATAGCAAAATAACCCGCACTCCGTTCATCAGTCATCGCATAACAGGTAAAGCCCGGATGATTGGACAAAGTATGCACAATAGGCGCGTTACGGCTACCGGGACACAACACAACCTTAGTAATGCCGTGCGCCTCAAGCAACGCAACCAGTTGGAGTATGTTTTTCTTGTCTGTATACATGATGATTAGTGATTAGCTTGTTAATGATTAGTAATTAGCGATAATGGAGGTGGAAGTAATCAGACGTTTCATTGTCTGCAACTTTTTTTCCGTTTCCAGCCATTCATCATTCAGCTCCGAAGAGGCCAATAGTCCGCCACCGGCATAAAGAGTCAGTCGTTCATCCTCGATATGCATACAACGTAAATTCACATATAAATCAGTCCTTCCATTCGGATCCAGCCATCCGATAAAACCGGAATAATAACGACGGTCATACCCTTCGTTTTCCAATATAAAGCGATAGGCCTCTTCCTTTGGCAAACCACACACCGCAGGCGTCGGATGCAACACTTTCAGGAGATCTCCCAAACCATTATTATCTCTCAAAGAGAAATGAAAATCTGTTTTCAAATGTGACAAAGCTCCGGCGTATGCAGGATAAGGTCCGCTTTCAGTAGAATGGATGCCCAAAGAAAGAAGTCGGCTACGGATATAAGCAGTTACGTAATCCTGCTCTTTCCTGTTTTTTTCATCCCATACTTGCGGCAATTTGCCATCCTGCAAAGGCTGTGTTCCGGCCAGTGCAACCGTATTCCATTCATCTTTCTCACCCGATAAAATAATTTCGGGAGTACTTCCCAACCAAATGCCGGTCTGGGGAGTGTAACATAGGTATATATATGAATGAATATAACGCTTGCAGGCCGCACGAAATACGGATGAAAGAGAAAAGTCCGCCCCCTTATCCATCGTAATACGCCGGGAAAGTACCAACTTGTCAAAAGTCCCGTCACGTAAGGCATTGATAAATGCTTGAAAACAGTCGGCATACTCCTTCGTGTAAGAGGTCTGAAAATTTTCTTGCTCTTGTATTTGCAAAGAAGCCTCATATTCTTCCTCCGTATCATCGTCAAGAGAAAGGGATTGCCCCCAGCCATCAGATTGTATCAGTACAACCGGACACATCTCACTCACCCGAAAGGGAGCGATAACAAATCCTTTCTGTCCGTTCAACTCTTGCAAATCGTATATCAAACGGATCTCCTCCTCCGCCTGTGTCAACAGACGGGGAAGTTTCTCTCCGGGAATACGGTATACCACAAAAGGTCGCTTTTGCCGGATAAGCGCATCAATAACTGTCAGATTACTTATTTCTTCGTCAATCATCTTTTTTTCATAACACTGTTGACTACCCGTACGGAAGACACCAGTTTGTTTGTTGAAGTAAAGACATCCACATTCCATACATGAGATGAGCGTCCTTTGTGTACAATGGTTCCCACTGCCCGCACGGTATCTCCTTCGTGGGCGGAAGATATATGATTTCCGCTGACCTGCATTCCCACTACTATTTCATCAGGCTGGCAAAGAATCATAGAACCCAGTCCTGCAACCGTTTCAGCCAATGCAAGCGTAGCACCGCCATGTAGAATGCCGAAAGGCTGGCGAGTACGGTGATCGACAGGCATTGTCGCCTCTACTCTGTCCTCAGACGCATACGTATATTGGATACCCAGATTTCCCATCAATGCGTGACGCGCCTGCGCATTCAGTTGGTCTAACGGAATTTCCGCCGCACGGACTTCGGCTATGATTGCTTTTTCAACGGCAAGGGCTACCCCGTCTTCTTCATTCGATGCTGTCACATAATCGGCACACGCTTTCACCGAGTCTTGAGAATGCCCCATAGCTATTCCCAACCCCGCTAACTGAATCATAGTCACATCGCATACACCGTCACCAATAGCAATGACCTCATCACGTGTCAGGTTCAACGCTTCCAACAAAGCTCCCAAAGTATTCGCCTTGTCGATAGCACACGGAACGACCTCAAGGAAATAGGGTTCGGAACGGAAAACATCCAATGCTCCGTTCAGCCGTCTTTTCCAATGATCTTCCAAACCGACAAGTGCTTCTTCATCATCACTGACAAGCATACATTTGCAAGGAGCAAAGTCAATGGCTGAGGAGAATTCTTCTTCCTTTATCACCCGCAAATTATTCAATTCGGCTTCATCCCGGATATGTTTATTCTCGGAAGAATCGGTTATAATGGTGTCATCGTGGTACGTGAACAGCGCAAATCCATTCTTACGGGCTTTCTTTTCCAGATAAGGCAGCATTTCCGGATTTATGCGACGTTCAAACAGAATCTCTCCGTTCTGTGCATTGATAATCTGACAACCATTATAGGAAAGGATAAAACCTCCGTAATTTCCAAGTTCAAGAGATTTTGCCAACGGCAGCAAACCATAGGTCGGCCTGCCGGAAGCCAAAACAATACGTACTCCCATCTGTTGAATCTTCAACAAAGCGGCCAGCGTACGTTTACTAATTTCTTTCGCATCATTCAGTAGTGTTCCGTCTACATCCAAGACCAATAATTTATACTTCATGGCTACACGATTTTGATTTAGATTACAAAGGTAGGAAATTGAGTGAACGACAGAAAGCGTAAGCAGATAAAAATTACTTTAATTTCACTCTTTCAAACGCATTTCCAGATAATCGCGGAGTATTCGGGCATGATTATATACAGGTTCTTTAGAAGCGTAAATGAGTGTTACTACCGGACGCGGCTTGATAAGGGCCAGAAAATCGGTCGCTGCCAGAGAAGCATCCAGCTCTTTCTGATACAGTACGACGAAGTCATTCCAGTGTCCCGGTATATCATCGTGAAACCATTTACGCAAAGCAGCGGATGGAGTGATATCTTTTGCCCAATAATCATATCTCAACCATTCCTTTTTTATTCCGCGCGGCCATAATTTGTCAACCAATACCCTATATCCGTCTGCCTCCGAAAAGTCTTCGTATACTCGCTTTATCCTAACCTGTATCATGATTATTTATATTGATTACTTATTAGAATAAACCGATAAGGCTGGAAATTGTTTAACCATACAAGAACATTGTACGACCTAATTCTTAAAGAGATTCTTGCGCTTTCTTAAACTCGTACGGAGTCATGCCCGTCTTTTTCTTGAAAAGATTATATAATATCGGGGTACTGTTGAATCCGACTTCATCAGCTATGGCACGTATCGTATAATTAGGATGCAGTTTTAATAATTTAATTGCATAATCTATACGCAAATCATTGATGTATCCATTAAAATTAGTACCGGTACATTCTTTTATCATTCGGGCAAAACGTGCGTTATTCAAATGCACGAGTTGTGCCAAATCTTCTCTCGACAATTCTGAAGAAAGATATAACTGGTCTTGAACAACAATACGGTTCAGTTCAATAAATATTTTTTTATTCTCTTCTTCTTCCCCGCTCGCTTTGCCGGTTTCATCAGATATCTCCTCTTGGTCGCCAAACAAAATACTTTCATCTTCTATATCTTGTGAGATCATAAGCTGTTCATCAATATCCAATGACTGACTGTCTTTCTTCCTGGCCAATCTCTCGTTTATAAACTTAGCAAGGATTTTATTCTTATATCTGATAATATGGTTGAAACGCCACATACGCCATAATACAAACAAAGTCAACAGTGTAATACACGTCAAAAAGGTCAATGTTATGTTTCTGACTTTTAATTGGAATGCTTGTTTGGCTATATAGTCCTCTTTTTCAGAAGTATCATACATCGTATTCAACTCTAATGCCGCATTCTCTTTATCCCTGTTATTAATACTATCCGTTATAGCTATAATAGCTCCTTGCAAAATTGCCGCTTCCTTATAGTTTCCCATCCCCATATAGGCTTGCACTTCCCTTTCAAGCACATTCATATATTGCGCATTGATAGTATCTTGCTGCTTCCTCATCAGTTCTTTAAACTCCTGACTGTTGTCAATCACCTGCTTGTAATGCTTGGAAGCCAGCAAATAAGGAATTGAATACATTTTTCCATCAGGTGTACGAGAGTATTCAGTCGATTGATACATCGCAAAGTACTTTTCAGCCTGCCCATATTTCTTTTCCATATAGCAATTATATGCCCATTTAGAGTACAGATAACCATATTGCATATCAACCAATCCTTTCGGAACATCAGGTAAAGTTTCCAATTTTTTTATCTGCTTTTCACGTTCCAAAGCCATAACAGATGCATCCTCATACAAAGAGTCAGTCATTAAATAACTCATTTTCCCTCCATAGAAAGAAGAGAGCATTCCTATCTCTTTTACGCCTTTTCTCCCTTTCAACAAATCGATAGCAGAATCAAAATAATCATACGCTTTATCTTTAAATGATAACATACGGTTATTCTCTCCAATGCAGTATAGCAACCGGGCTTCGGACACGCGGTCCTCCAACCTTTTTGATTGGGCAATCCCGTCAAGCGCATAATTCATACTCTCGTTATATTTACTCATCAAGAAAGATAATTCCGCCAAATAAACAGTCATTTTCAATAAGTGTTCAGGGTCCTTTTGATATACGGAATCAAGCACATAAGATTTTCTTGCATATACATAAGCAAGCTTATTCATAAACAAATTGCGATATGACAGGCTACGTAACTCGTCTATAACTCGTAAAGGCATAGACTTTTTATTCTCCGCTACATCTAAAAGTTTCAAAGCACATTTCGGCTTCTCAATATAAATACTTCTTATATATTCAGTAGTTATGGAATCTGCATTTGTGGCCTCATCAGCCATTAAAATTTGGTTATGCACAAATAAAAGAATACATATACATACACCAAGTCGTATATACCTCATAGCGTCTACCATCATTTTATCCGTCAAAGGTAATTCTTATTATTAAAAAGTCAAGAAAGTATTTTGTTTCACAAGGTAAAAATAAGAAACATTAGCATTTTATTATTCAAGCAATGCAAACAACGCTTACATATGTGTATCATTTTGTTTCAGTTACATCTTAATTAAAAAAACTATTGGAAGTATCTACCCGCTTTTACCCGGCAAGTCTAGCTTATCTCTTGAACAAACGTGACTCTAACGCCTATATTTTTCATTTATCATTAAAATGATAAGATATTATCACTATTGTGATAAGTAAGTATCATAAATATGATAAGTACAATACATCAAGAGAAAATCTAGCTGCTTTTTGGAACATAATATTGCTATGTATACTTGCTGAAGGAGCCTCCCTTCACCCGCTAACATCCATGAATAGGAGATAGCAGTGAAAAGGTGAAGGCTATTTTAATAAAACGGTATAGACACTATTTAAGAGCATATACGGAAATCGATGTTAAATAATAACAATAGCCAATTCTAATCCAGAATCAAATTAAGAAAAAGAATTACTTCAAACAATTGTTATCTATAAAATACTTGTATAAAAGAAAGAATAAATATGAATAGGAGATAATAGTTTCATCCGTATTGGGAACACCGCTTCTGCAACGTACAGAAACCTAAAGGATCATCAACAATGCCAATATGGTGTATATAAATCTTGTTTACAACTTCTCATTCGGAAAGTCCAAGTCAGGCGTGAAACTGAAGATGCAGAATAAAGATAAAGATTCAGGAATACTGAATAGATACTGATTTACTCTTCAAAAAATATCCAATATAGTCCATAAAGATTTCATAAGATGTAGATTTCTTTATGGACTTTATCGTTATATAAATCTTAATTTATACAAAAACACCCGGCTTTACATTATAGGGTGTAAAACTGGGTATTTATTTTGCAATTTGCTGATTTTCAGCGTTTATTGCGGAGAGACAGGATTATGAACCTTTCTCTCCAAAATCCTTATGAATCAACATTTTAATTCAGTTCATTTTTTCAAGTGTAACGATTTAGTAACTGAAAACTGTCTTTTTGTGTCACTCATAGACTTTCGCTTGTCTATTCTTATCATTACAATACAAAGATAACTTTTTATTTTCTAATTACAATAAGAGTAATAGAGACTTTTGCTGAATATTTTTACTTAGTCTCTTACACTTCAAAATCATGAACTTCATTTGTGATCTATCACAAGATAAAAAAGTCTGTTATATGTTTTAACAAAACCATTTTATCATTTCTTTTCACTATAAAAAATAGGAGCCCAACCGCCGAAGCTCCTGTTATTAGATCCGAGATCTTGATGCGTCGCTATGTGTGTGAAATCATTGACGGCTGTGCTCAGCACCCATACTGAGTGTTATCTTCTCTCAAGCGTATACTTCCTGAGAAATCTTCGCACTCAATTCTTTTGTTATATCATTTTTTGTCCACTTAGTAAACATATATTTTTGTGTTCTTAGATGATTCTGCATTAATTTTAATTCCGGTTCATTAATCCCAATTAAATCTACAATTTCCTTCTTATCCTGATATGTCAAATACGGACATGTTATCAAGTCTAATGTAAGAATACAAAACTCTGCTGACTTACGTTTAAAATCCAATGACTCGCTTTTATATTTCTTTTTTATCTTCTCCACCAACTTTAACTTAAGACTTGAGTACCTACTTTCATTTCCATAATAGTATAACAAAATTATTATTGACAATGCGTTTAGAGAATCATCTTCTGCAAATCTTTGTAGGTATTTAGTTAACTCAATATTTCCAAAGTGATACTTACTTCTCAATTGTTTGTTGATTATCAAGAAGAACAAAGTTTCTAATTGTGTATTTGGTTCAACGGATGTTGTTTTCAAAACTAAGGATAACTCATCTTGAATCTTTTTAAAGACTATATCTCTTGCATTATCACTGTATTTAACCACATTCTCACCCTTAATCTCATAATCATTATCCAAATGAATAATTATGAGATTAAGGATATTGATGACTTTTAAGGTGGTGTTCACCCGCTTATTTGAAGCATAAAGAAAAAAAGTAACATCCAGTAATTCTTCCATAAATGCTACTATCATATCTTCTTTTTTTTGCTTTGCTTTCTGAATTTTGGAATGATATTCTGTATAGTCTACATTACTCATTGTTCTTGAAAGTACCTTGAAGTTTTTATCAAACTTCTTGATGTCTGAACTGAGTTTATTCCCTAAACGTGATAATGTATAATTGATTACATCCTTAGCCTCAACATTGCATTCCACCAGAATTGACTTAAAAGTTTGATTAAACTTGCGTGAATTAAAGTGTAACCAATCTTTATCATCAATTGCTGTTTCGAGAAGTGACAAATTAAGTGTCGATTCAATATTATCATCAACAGTATCTGCTTCATCTTCAATATTTTCTTCTGTTAAATTTTGAACAGAATGATACTGCAATTCATTGTCAATCAGTTTGTCGATCCGAATCTTTGCACGAGTAATATCAGTAATAAAAGGGCGAGAGAATTCATGAGTCTTCTCCGCGCTGATAGCCAATTTAAACTCTTTAAGTTTTTCATCAAAAAGCTCTATTGCTTTTTTACGACACGCTTCGTCATTGTAGAAGAAAAAATAGTCATCCACATACCGATAACACACATAATCACGCTCGAAATCATATTTTTCATTTTTGAGAGAATGCGCAACTGAACTATCCACATGCTGAAAAATCACCTCAGCAAAGATTCTAGAGAACTCTGGACCTATAACTATTCCATTCGTCTCATTATAGTTCATCAACTGCATTTGCCTATCCCATTTGCTACCGAATGTATTATCCTCACTGCGAAATGATTCCTTGTATATGTCCTTTCCACCTCCAGTAGCCCAAGCTATTGAATGAGTATAGATACTATCGAAACAACCCTGTATGTCAAACTTCAAGAGATGTGCAAATTTCTTTTCTGCACGCTGATATCTATAATCTTCATAGAATTTATAGATATTATTGTATCGTTTATAACTGAAGAACGTCCGTAGGTTTTCATACTCATTGAAGAACAACTCCAAAGAATCAGTTTTACGACCAATGAGCGTTTTATGGAGTTTATCACGATAGTAGAAATAGCATGCAACTTTATTTGGATAACGAAGGGAATACTTGTCCAAACTGCAATAATACAACATCAAACTTTTATATCTGTCATAAAAATCTACCATCAGAATTTGGTTTCTTGGATGTATTAATGACAGTTCTCTACTTTTCGTTGGCTTATGCAATATTCGATACGAAAATGGAATAGTTTGAAAGTTCTTTTTTAGGCTGCTATCATCACATGTAACATAACCATTTACTTTCATATTTGACATATTAGCTCCTAAGATAAAAGCCAATATTTGCAGAGTACCATCTGAAACGTTTTCATTCCAGATAATTTTATCACCATTAACGTGAATTCCATTCTTTACCAAGAAACGATAAAAATACCGATTGCTAAAGATTAATGGCAATTCATATGGTAACATATCACTCAAAAGTACACGTTCCTTCTTGTATTTTAAACGAATTTTTTTCCTTTTCATAGCCAACTAGATATTTCCGCTATTCGCGATAATGGGAAGTCATACATTTTCTTTGATTCCCAACGTTGTTTAAAGTCAATCCTAACAATTCGCTTTTGTAATGCGTCAATAAATCGGTTTCTTTCTGCTACATCAGAAAAAAGGCCAGCATATGGGTTTATAATATGTGAATGGAGAGTTCTTGTAAATTGATCAAATTCTGAAGAATCATCGATAAGGTCGTTGTTATAATAAAGACCTGCTTTTGCGTGACTTTTCGAGTTTGATAAACGAAAATTTCCTGTAATAAAATTCAAAGAGTCCAACAAATCTCGACGAGCTGCCTTTACATTTTTCTTACTCATCGTCTCGAAGTGTTTAAATGCCTTATCGATTCTTTCATTGAGCTTTTGAATCTTTTTATCAGATAGAGAATATACAGTAACGAGTTCTTTTCTTGATTTTGATAAGTTTAGCTTATAGCCAAGATAATCGAATGAAATCGATCTAAATGCATCTGGACGGTACTCTATTAATTGACATTTGTCCGAACCTATTGGTTTGAGCTCAAGTCCCTTACTTTTGAATAATTTTCGCATGTCACGATAATAATCATTCAACGACACAAAATGTTCTAAAGAAGTAAGAATCATAAAGATGTCATCCACATATCTTACATAAAATATCACACCATTTCGCGACTTTAACTCTTTGTCTATATCTTGCATATAAAGTTCGCTCAACATCGCACTGATACCTATGCCTCTCGGAACACCCAGATTAACGGAAGTCTTTGAGGTGTCTTTTATAGCTTCATAAGCATAAAAAATTTGCTTAATAAAAGACTTAGATTTAAAACTCAGAAGGCTATTATCATAAACCTTTTGAAGTAAAGAATCTTGAGGTATGGACTCAAAAAAACCGGTTATATCAGTCCGAATAATAAATATAGGCATCGACATATTCAGCAGACGCTTTATTGATGTCATTATTTGATGACGTCCAAGCATTTCAATCTTGAATGTTCTCTTCATATTATGCAACAACTGTTTCATTGCAAAATAAGAAGCTTTTGAGTCCCGTAGGGTGAACTCTTCCTTGTCCTCGTGCATATGCTTGTCAATCTCAAATTTAAATGATTTGCTGTTTACATCATCAGCGATAGAAGACATATCATCGGCTAATACCTCAGTCTTTTCTTTCTGCAAATCTTTAATTCTGGAATCAAGTTCCTCCAAAGCCAATATTTCTTCTGGAGTTCTATCAGATTTTTTCTTTTTCCTGATATTTTGAACTTGCATTTTGGCATTCTTTATCTCTGTCAAAACATCCTGATAAGCTTGAGACATCATAGTTATATCTATATGCCCCTTTCGATTTTCCATAGTGAATATCACTTCAAAATTATGAGCAGAGAAAGATTGATCAAGCATACTATCGTACGTCTGTTATGTAAAAACAAAAATATTAGACACCTTTAACTGGTACTTCTTCAACCTTGATGTTCTCAACTAAATCAGAAGCATCAATTACAGGCAAAAATAACCCTTTGAGTTTTGTATCTTGAACCCTAGCAAACATAATTCCATTGATAAACGGAAGAGCATATTCTATTATTTTCTTTGCAAAATCTGATTTTCGGACAGTCTCATCATCATGCGACATTTCATCCCATGTTTTGGACTTGAAAATGAAAGTAGCACCGCCATTCAAAATGATCGAGCCATCAAGAGACAACCGAACAACTGCATGCAAAGCGGAAGCCTCATTGCCTTTCTGATATTGGAGCACAAATAAAAAAGCAATGCTTAGACGCTTTTTTAGGTCATCATTTATATTTGTTACATCGAGATTCATATTAAAAGGAATCTCGCTGATATGCAACATTGTAAAATCTCTCTGTTCCATAATATTCAATTTTATAAGTTTCTCAAATAATTCTTTAGATTTGCACTTCTATAAGCCAAATGTATATCATACATATCATCTAAACTACCATCAGTAGACAATCTCTTACAACTTTCTTCTTGAGATAACGGAAGAAAATTTATAAGACTCAATACGTGTTGACCATCAACTCTGTAATAGAAAGAAGGCTTAGTTTCAAACAATGCCTTCAATCCAAGTTGTCCATTCATATATTGTAAGACCAACTCAGGAACAACCTCTGAAAACAGATATGATTTATCCTTTATATTCTCATATAAACGTACAGAAAGAAAATACTTACCGCTCTTGCGGTCAGCATACAGGGAAGATAGAGGCTCATCCAGCACTTGTAGATGCTCTATTAATACAAATTCGTCATGCCGTTTCATTTCTTAATGTCATTATTTATATTTATATTGTAACCATCTATTGGAATAGGCGTAAAATCCCCAGCCAAATGATCAGTTAAAGAGAATTCCTCGTAAGGAAGGAAAGATACATGCCCATCAGGTTCAACCCACATTAACCCATCTTTTGGCTCTACATCATAAGCATATATATGACTTCCTTTTTTAGCCTTAAAAGCCAAGAATTGTTGAAGAGTCTTCATCTTTTTAAATCGACCAATAAAAGGCTTCACAACCCCTTCTGACGAAATATTGAAAGAAGGAGTATATTCCCTTAATTGTGCTTGCTGAACTTCCAAACAACTGTTGGGTGGAATTGTTTGTGGTATGTCAACATCCTTCGGTGCTAATGTTTCATAATTCCACAATGCAGTAGGATAAATGTCAATCTCTTTATTCGGATCATGAGCTAATCGGTAAATACGACCATTAGCAGGGGTCATTAAAGCTAAAGCATCTTCACAATTCGCAAGATATTCTTGAAACATATATTTTCGTCCAAGAGAATTTAATCTTTTCAGACGTTCTTTCTTGCGCTTTTCGTAAGCTTTTTGTTTCTTTTTTAATTCATTATGTCTTCTTTTGCTCATACTTCCAAACTACAATTCATTGTAAATTTACCAAGATCCTATAGATTATACAAATATTTTTCAGATTTTATATATTCTTCATCGTATATTTTTGATTTACACCAATTCCCAGATATAAATTTCCTGCTAAGATAGCATTCCATCTGCACAAAAAGCGAAAAATTACTAAAAAAAATAATCTGCATACAACAATTCTTAACGTCCTATCCTATATATTGTTGCATTTTTTTAAAATTAAAGAATATATAAAACTGTTTATTCTAAGTCTTACTTGTCATAGTCATACCTACTTGAGCTTTTTTAATTCTGTATATGCAATACCATCTGTCAATTTATGATATTGCTTCAAGGTTTTCCTCTAACCCCAATGCCAACTCTTTTTGAATAAACGAAGGAACTATAGCTGCATTAAATTTGTCAACTATTGATTGAATATTTTGTGTTGAGTTTTCAGAGATTACAGCTTGATTGTAAATAGCGCTATAATAATAAAATGCTTTATTTTCAGTGGATAATTGAATTTTTTGTTTAATATAAATTTGTTGCTCCCTTATTCTTTGAGCAACTTTGAAAAAAGTATCTATTTCTCAAATGACTCTTGAGATATGTATCCTACTATTGTATGAGCATATCTATTCCATTGGTTTTCTTCAAAAATAATTGTAGAATAATGCATTGGTACTTCTTGAATAATTCCGTTTATTAGACCTTCAGAAAAAATATATTCTATATTTTTTTCTATATCTTTTATTTGTAATATCAAAATTGCTACTGCATTTTGTAATTCTCTCCTTTTATGAGCATGAAATTGCCACAATGCAATACCAACAGTCGTACCTATTGTTATTATTAATACTAGTGTTTGAAATAAATTTGAATCCCAAAAAGTATTTTCCATAATTATAATTTTTACCGTAAAGATATTGATATTTTGATAATTAATCTATTATTTTGAGAACAAAATATTAACTTTATTTTTTATTTGTACCATAATATGTCTGAAATAGTAAAACCTAGAATTTTTATAATAACAGAAGTCTTAAATATTTTTGAAAAATCATATTCGGAACTTGAATCAATAAAACAAAACATTGTTAACTCATCTATTCAAGAATCCTGGTTTCAAAAATCTACATATATACATATTTATACTGTTTTTGAAACAACTTCGTATCAAACTTATTACAAAATTTAACAGCATTTCCTGACACATTAAAAATCAAGAAATAAAAGATATTGGAGATATACTGTCTTCTTTTTCATTAACAACACCATTGGTTGAAATAGCAGCAACAGCATTTGCTCGAAATTTCGCATATGGAAAAATTGAGGAGTTATTAAAACAATACAACAATATTGTTAAAATTGGACTTAATATTACAACTTGTGACTTTTTAGAAGAGCTCAAGCAATATAAAGACGAACGTAACATATTGGTTCACAATGGAATTTTACCAGTAGAAATAAATAAAGATAAAATTCTTAATAAGATTGAATTAATTGAAGGTATTATAGAAACTATTAAGTTTAAATTCAAATCCAAGTATAGTATATTTACAAAAGAACATCTTATAAAAGAGTCTTGGATATATGTTTTTGGAGAAGCCTTACCATTTGAATGTTGTTTCAAATTAGCAAAGGATCATATATAGTTGATAAAAGTTATATCGATGTAAGGTCAAAAACATTATCTTCTTCAGAAAAAATGTTACTTACGTTATTTTTGTCTAATTATAATAGCATGGTATTAAAAGGGGCTATAGAAATTCAGGATCTATGTATGTTTGCACATCTAACGCAAAAAACAAAATTGGATATATTTTAGAACTATTTGAAATATACCCATTATTATTACAATAAAAGTATAAATCAATAATTTGCTGCTTATTGCACTATAACCTTAATTTAGGTTGATGATATGCGGTAAGAAATAAAAAGGCTTTATTTATATTACAAGTGATGCCTTTATGCCTGCTCCCTACCGATATTCTTTTTCAGTTTTATTTAATTAAAAACAAAAGTCATCGCTAATTGGAAAATATAAAGTCGATTGACCCATTATTATACTCTTAATTGACCCATCAAAAATATCTTAGAATTAAGTAGAGAAAAATGCATTTTAACCCGGGTCAGTTTCAATTATAATTCTTTACAGTAGATACTACTTCTTTTTAGCATTAATCTTTCTTACAGAATCTCCCGTTAGTTTAATTTTGTGTGCAGTATGTACAATTCTGTCCAGGATTGCATCAGCTACAGTAGGATCTCCAATTGCATCATACCAGCTTTCAACTGGAAGTTGTGATGTTATTATGATTGATTTTAGTCCGTGTCTGTCTTCTATTATTTCCATAAGTATTGACCTTTCCCTGGCATCCAGTCCTATAAGAAACAGATCGTCTAAAATAAGCAGTGAACACTTTTCAATTTTTTTCATTTCAGATTCTATAGTTCCCTTGTTTTTGGCCATTTTAAGTTGTCCCATAAGCTTTGACGCATCTGAATATAATGTCCTGATTCCATTTTTACATGCTTCATAACCTATTGCTGAAGCAATATAGCTTTTACCTGTTCCGGAGCTTCCTGTAATGAAAATATTCTGTCCGTCTTTTATAAAATCAAGAGAAGCAAGCCTCTCTATCTGGTTACGGTCAAGGTTACGTTTTATGGTATAGTCTATTTTCTCCATATATGCCTTATATCTGAAGTTGGCAGACCTTATCAGTCGCTCAATGCTTACATTGCGTCTGTAATCATACTCACTTTCTAGAAGCCATTTAAGGAATTCATCATTTGTCATACCATCAGAGGATGTTGTCCTGCAGTCATTTCTGTATGTTTCAAGCATACCGTAAAAACGTAATTTGGAGAGTAATT